>JGI24820J26691_1000252_pt1 | contig 15776 bp, 13 predicted proteins | sample METZYME_5_50m_FD_26691 | JGI IMG/M metagenome (IMG submission 26691) | reverse complement strand
TAGAAGTTTTTGATACAGGACATATGTGGTTTGCAAACAAAATGCACGAGGAAGGGTTATTAGATAAACCAGCCTTATACCAGATTTGTCTAGGGATACCTTATGGTGCACCTGCTAGTACCGCTTCAATGAAAAACATGGTCGATATGGTACCCGAAGGTAGCAATTGGGCGGCCTTTGGTATAGGGGCATTACAAATGCCTATGGTAGCTCAGGCAGTATTACTTGGAGGACATGTAAGAGTTGGATTAGAAGATAACCTTTATCTTGAAAAAGGAGTATATGCATCTAATGGTTCACTTGTTGAAAAAGCGACATCAATTATTAACAACTTAGGTGCTAATGTGATGACCCCTAAAGAAGCAAGAATAGAACTGGGACTAAAAAGTTGAAAAAACAAAAAATAGTCTCAATAGTTGGAGCTGGTGTTATTGGTGCTGGGTGGGCTGCTCGAATGCTTGCTTCAGGCCTGATTGTCAAAGCATATGATCCAAGTGAAAATGCGAGAAAACAACTATTACTAAATACCAGAACGGCTTTTAAAAGTCTTCGGAAATTGGGAGTAAATAAAAAAGCTAAGCTAAGTAATTTAAAAATTTATTCAAACCTTAAAGACTCTCTTGCTGCAACATCATTTGTACAAGAAAATGCTCCTGAAAATGAAAATTTAAAAAAGAAACTTCTTAAAGAAATAGATCGATTACTACCAAAAAATATAATCATTGCCTCAAGCTCCTCAGGTCTTTTGCCATCAAGAATTCAATCTTTATGCAAACACCCAGAAAGAGTTTGTATAGGGCATCCATTTAATCCTGTTTATTTGTTACCACTTGTTGAATTAGTCTCAGGAAAAAAAACAAAGAAAAAAACAATTAACGAAGCAAAGAAGTTTTATGAAGAAATTGGGATGAAGCCCTTAGTAGTTAAAAAGGAGATTGAAGGATATATATCTGATCGCTTACAAGAAGCATTATGGAGAGAGGCACTTCACATNATAAAAGATGGTGTAGCTTCTACACAAGAAGTTGACGATGCAATAGTNTATGGACCAGGATTACGATGGTCCTTTATGGGAGTGTGTCTTACATTTCATCTCGCAGGTGGAGAAACAGGTATGAAACACATGCTTGAACAATTTGGCCCTGCCCTGAAGTTACCCTGGACAAAATTAAAGGCTCCAAAACTGGACTCAAAACTTAAAAAAGCTATGATTTCAGGTACTAAAAAACAAGCTGGAAAATACAGTATTAAGGATCTTGAAGAGCAAAGAGATATTTTTTTGATTGAAATCATGAAAACTTTAAATAAGAATCAAAGAAATAATTTTCCTAATTGGGGAAAATCATTTAATAAATTTTAGTATGAGNGANAACATCTCAATAACATCTGTAAATAAAAANGGTAAATCGATNTTAGTTGACTGGAGTGATGGATTTCAAAGTAAATATAATTTCCTATGGTTAAGAGATAATTGTCCATCAGAAGTACATCCAACAGCTCGTGAAAGGACTTTTAATTTACTAACAGTATCTGAAAATATACATCCAAAAAATTATTCTCTTAATGGTGAGGGTAATCTTGAAATTGAATGGAGTGAAGGAGATCATAAAAGTGTGTANGGATGTGATTGGTTAAGACATAACTGCTACACACTTAAACACAGTCGAGACTATATTTCACCATACAAAATGTGGGATAAATCCATGCAAGATACGTTTGAAGAAATTCAAATAGATTATAGTGATATAGTCAGTGGNGATGAAGGCTTGAANAAGTGGCTGCAACAACTTCATTTTTTTGGTATTTCGATTGTAAAAAATGCTCCAACAGATGTGAACTCAGGTTTTGATATTTTAAAAAACATTAGTCATATACGTGAAACTTTTTTTAAGACACCGTTTGAAGTTATTGATATTCCTAACCCAAATAATTCAGCATACACTGCAGCGGGCCTGAGAAACCATATCGATCTACCTTATTATGAAATTGCTCCAGGATATCAATTTCTTCATTGTTTAATAAATAACGCTACTGGTGGTCAATCCGTCGCTGTTGATGGATTTAAAGTCATCGACTATCTAAAAAACAATCATTCAAGTGATTATGAAANACTTCTTAATACTCCTGTAAAGTTTGTTAATCGAGATTACACAACAAATACAATTCGGGTCATGCATAAACCAATTATCACATTAGACCATAATAATGATTATAACGATATCAGATTTAGTGTGGCATACATGGGCGTAATGGATTGTCATCCTGAAAAAATGGATCAGTTCTATACTGCATACAGAAGACTTTTTAGCCTTCTTCATGATNAAAAGTTTGAAATCAATTTTCGCATGCAAGCTGGTGACATATTTAGTTTTAATAACCGAAGAGTATTACACGGTCGGAAAGAGTATGACGCAAATTCAGGCGAAAGACACCTTCAGGGATATTACATGGACCGAGATGAAATCGTCGGACGTTTAAACTATATTGAAAAAATAAATCCTTAAGATTTAGACAATAGTCTTGAGGCTTCACGGTCGGATATATATCCAAGNGGATTACCAGAATTATCNACCACTTCAATTAATGATCTTGTTCCAAGTATAATAGGTAAAAGTTCTTCTAATGTATCGTTCTCATTAGCTCTATGCGCAATTTCCTTACCATTATGAGTGTCATCTTTTTTCGTCATCACTGCTCTTGCTTTTAAAACTCTAGCCCTATTAACATCTCCTACGAAACTTGAAACATAATCGTCAGCTGGATTAAGTAAGATTTCTTCAGGCGTTCCAACTTGAACTAATCTTCCACCATTTAAAATGCCAATATGGTCACCAAGCTTTAAAGACTCATCAAGGTCATGAGTAATAAATACAATTGTTTTTTTAAGTTGAGACTGCAATTCAATTAGTTGTCCCTGCATATCACTTCTTATAAGAGGATCAAGTGCGCTAAAGGCTTCATCCATCAGTAAAATTTCTGGATTGGTTGCTAAAGCTCTCGCAAGGCCTACCCTCTGTTGCATACCTCCAGACAATTGACTAGGATATTGATCTTCAAACCCTGAAAGTCCAACAGCATCTATCTGATCCATAGCAGTTTTATTTCTTTGCTCCAACTCGATTTGTTGAATCTCAAGTCCGTAAGCCACATTTTCAATAACAGTCTTATGTGGGAATAAACCAAATCTCTGAAAAACCATACTCATATTTTTCTTCCGAAATTCTAAAAGTTCCTCAGGTGAGAGATCTAAAACATTTTGACCACTAACAAAAACTTCTCCGTCAGTAGGATCGATGAGTCTATTAATGTGCCTAATAAGAGTTGATTTCCCTGATCCAGACAAGCCCATACATACAAATGTTTCACCTTCTTCAATTGAAATTGAAACATTATCTAATCCAACTGTATGACCAGTCTGATCCAATACCTCTTCTTTTGTGGCACCAGCTTTAACATTCTCAAGAACTGTACCTGGTGTAGGACCAAAAATTTTATAGATATTATTAATCTCAATCTTTGACATTCAATTACTTCTTTTTTACAGGCTGGTTACGTTCTTGAATCTTCTCACCGTAAGCTTGGGTCATTCGATCTAATACAATTGCTAAAAGAACAATTGCTAATCCTGCTTCGATTGCAGCGCCAACATTCAATTGTTGCAATCCGAGCAACACTTCATCTCCTAAACCACGTGTTCCAATCATTGATGCAATAACTACCATCGCCAGTGCCATCATTGTACACTGGTTAATACCCTGCATAATGTTCGGTAATGCAAGAGGCATTTGAACGCCCCAAAGTTTTTGCCGACGACTTGCTCCAAATGACTCTGCAGCTTCAATAACTTCTTTATCTACAAGTCTTATACCTAAATCTGTGAGTCTTATCAGTGGTGGGCATGCATAAATAAAAATAGAAATAATTGCAGGAATAGCGCCTAAACCAAAAAGAATAATGCCAGGTATTAGATAACAAAAAGCAGGTATTACCTGCATTAAATCTAGTATTGGAAGAATGGCGTTTCTTACTTTTTCATTTCTTGCCATAGCAATTCCAATTGGAATACCAATTATTACACATATTGCTATTCCTAAAACGACCATTGTAGTAGTTTCAATCGCTTTGTCCCAAAAGCGCGGGTTTAGGAATCCGATAAAGAAAGTGCAAATTCCTACAAAAACCGTNGTACCTACTTTTCTTCCACTTGAAAAATATGTGATTGCTATAACCGCGATTATAACTACAGGCCACGGAGCTTGNACAATTATTTGCTTAAGTTCTGTATAGCCTCTTAATAATCCATAACCAATNGCGTCAAATATTAATCCATATTCAGCAATAAATACTTTCCATCCATCATTGATCCATTTCATTAATGGCGTATCAAGCCACTTTGGCCAGTTATTTAACCAACTTAAATCAGTAAATAATTCACCAACAGAATCTGGCTTTCTTTTTGAAGAATTAAAGCTTACAACCAGTAGCCATCCAAATAGACCTGTAAAAATTGCGTAATAAACACTTTGTGGGATTTTTTTCATAAATATTTTTTATATCAGTCAGGGAGCCACATGGCTCCCATGACTAATATTTTTCTTTAAAAAAGATTAAAGAGATTTTTTGACTTTTGCAGCAACATCAGCTGGCACCCAAGACTCCCAAGAAGAGTCTGTCTCCAAATAATGCATTGCTGTTGCTTCCATGTCTCCTCCAGACTCATCAACATAATATGCAAGCATATTGTTAACTACTGCTGTTGGAATTGTGTAAGCATTTGCAAAATCAATGATAGCTGGCTGCTCTTTTGCAAATTTACCTGTTGCAAGTTTAGTTAGCGCCATATCTTTGTATTCGCAAGCACATGACGGTTTATACACTTCAGGGCCATTAGCTTTAATGTCCTCAACAACTGTCATCATGTCACTCCAGCATGACTCATCGTATGCTGGTTCTGTAAGTCTTACTAAATCAACTTCTGGTTTTCCCATTAAACTTGTAGGGGTCCAGTAGTATGTAACTATTGGTTGATTTTTAGTTGAAGCTGCCATGATTGCTGCATCAAGTGCTCCACCAGAACCTGGATCAAAGTTTGTATACAAATCGTCTAATCCATATTCTTTAAGTTTTACTAAGTTAATTGTGTAGCAAGTCCATCCAGATATACAACTTGTAAGTCTTCCCTTTTCTGGGTTCTCTGGATCTTTAAATAACATTGCAATTTCTGGTTTTGCAAGGTCTTCCACACTCGTAATGTTATATTTTTCNGATGTAGCACGATCAACAAAGAANGCTTGCTCAGATGCTGGTGTGTTAACACCTAGAAAAACAAGATTTCCACTTTCAAGCTCAGGATCAATTAATTGAACATTATTATCTGTCCAGTGCTCGAAGATTATATCTATCTGATTATCAATTAAAGCGGCAAGTATTGGGTTTGTACTTCCTTTAGTAACCTGTACATCACATCCATATCCGTTTTCAAGAATATAGGCACCAATTGCAGTATGAATATTTGCGCTATCCCAATCGAAATCTCCGATATGGACTGAGCAGTCTGCAGCTGAAGCTGTGCTTAGAGGAACTGAAAAAAAGCCAAAAACACTAACCACTAAAGCGATAAGTGATGTTTGTAATTTTTTAATCATNTTTTACTCCTAATTTTAAAAAGAAAAATTAATCAATTGAAACATATATACAGATACTGATCTAGTTAAAAAAAACTATTACTGAATTTAAAACTATCTTAATTTAACTTATTGATTTTAATGAATTTTTTGAAGCATAAAGTTCAATTAAAGGCGCTGTTAATATTAAAATAGCACCAAGGAATTCTCTGATTGTTATGACCTCGTTGGCAAGAAGGTAGGCCGAGACAACTCCTATAAGCACTTCAAACATAAGTAAAATACCTGCCCTTCCAGGATCAACTTGATCCTGCCCCATGGTTACTAACCAATATCCAGGTAAGATCCATAGGAAACCAAAAACAAGAATTATCAAGACTGAATTTTTGAAAATAGAATATGTAAAGCCCTCAATTATTTGACCGCCAGGCAATAATACTGCCAGGATAACGAACACTCCTCCCATAAGAATAAATACAGATGTTGCAAAATTAACGCGTAGATCAGTATTTACTCTTATCAATGTAGCGCATACTGACCATAAAAGTCCTGAAAGCACACCAAAGAAATCTGCAAGTGTACTCGGTAAGTAATTTCCCTGGTCTATTCCCATCATTACAAACATACCACTAAAACCACAAATAATTGAGAAGACACGATAGATAGTTAATCCTTGTTTCATGAAGAATATTTCTATTAGAGTGCTCCAAACAGAAGTCAGGTAAAAGAAGATTAGTATCCTTGCTACATTACCTCTGAGTAAACCTTCATTATAAAGACACATAGCAGCAGCGCCTGCGGATGCTGCTACTATTGTAAGAATGACATTTTGTTTAGTTATGTTTTTTATATCTTTTAAAGAAAGAACAAGCAGAAATATGCCAGCTAAACTAAAACTTAAAAAAAGTGGAATTGCATTATTATTTGCAATTTCGTTCATTAATCTAAGGGGATACCACCATGTACCCCAAAGAAGTGTAGATAAAATTATTGCAAAATTTGGATTTAGATTTTTTAGCACTATCTTATGTTGTACTATAAAAGCATTGTTTGGTAAATTAATGTTATGAAATCATCTTTTGATTATATTATCATTGGCGCAGGTTCTGCAGGATGTGTATTGGCAAATAGGCTATCTGAAAATCCTGATATACAAGTGTTACTTGTTGAAAATGGACCTTCAGATAATACTTGGAAGACTTCTATGCCAGCGGCACTTCTTTATACGATGCATGATCCAAAATATAATTACCTTTATGAGACCGAGCCAGAGCCATTCATGAATAATAGAAAGATGTTTTGTCCTAGAGGTAAAATGCTTGGAGGAAGTTCATCACATAATGGTATGGTTCATGTCAGAGGTAATGCAATGGATTTTGAAAATTGGGCACAATTAGGTTTACCATCATGGAAATATAGCAATGTTTTACCATATTTCAAAAAATCAGAGTCAGTTTCGGGTCTAGACAATAAATTTAGAAATGAAAGTGGACCTTTGAAATTATCACGCTCATCAAACGGAAGTGAGTTAAGTAAGGTATATTTAAATGCCGCAGAACAAGCGGGTTACGAAATAAATAATGACATGAACGGTTTTAAACAAGAAGGTTTCGGCTTGATGGATACAACTATATTTGAGGGCAAAAGACAAAGCACAAGTGTAACTTACTTAAACCCAGCAAAGAAAAGAGAAAATCTAACTATAATTACAAATTGCTTTGTAAAAAATATTATTATTGAGAATAATTTTGCCAGAGGTATTGAATGTGTATATCGAAATAAAAACTATAAGTTTGTAGCAACTGAAGAAACAATTGTATCTGCTGGTGCAATTAACTCACCACAACTTTTAATGTTATCTGGTATAGGTCCTGAGAAAGAATTAAGAAATTTAGACATTAAAGTACATCATAACCTCAATGGTGTTGGAAAGAATCTACAGGATCATTTAGAAACATATTTACAGTACGAATGTAAAAAGCCAGTTACACTCTACAGCTCATATAATCCATTTAAAATGGCTCTTATAGGTATTGAGTGGTTTCTATTTAAAACTGGAACCGCGGCTTATTCTAATCTCGAGACAGGCGGTTTTGTTCGAAGTAATGATTTAGTTGATTATCCAAACATTCAATATCATTTTTTTCCATCTTTAGTTTTAGATCATGGAAGAAAAACTCCCACAGGTCACTCATTTCAAGCACATGTTGGGCCCATGAGGCCTACAAGCAGAGGTGAAATTAAACTTAAATCCAATAAACCTGATGATGCACCATCAATACAATTTAATTACATGCAAACTGAACATGACTTAAATGAAATGAGAGACGGAATTGAAATCGCCAGAGAAATTTTTAATCAGAGGGCATTTGATGAGTATAGAGGAAAAGAACTTTCTCCAGGCATCCAAGAAAAAAGTAAAGAGTCTATAAATGAGTTTATCAGAAATAAAGGAGATACTGCCTATCATCCTTCTTGTACATGTAAAATGGGGAATGATGAGTCAAGCGTTGTTAACGAAGAATTAAAAGTTTATGGAATTGATAAACTTCGTGTCGTAGATGCTTCTATTATGCCAAATATCATTACAGGGAATCTTAACGCTGCAACAGTTATGATAGCTGAAAAGGCATCTGACTTAATACTTAAACGCTCACCTCTTGAATTAGAAGAGCATAATTTTTATAGAGCTAATTATAATTAATAACTTTTAAAATCTTTTGATTATTTATATCAATAACTTCAATTCTATTTTTACAAATAATTACAATTTTATCATCACTTAGTGAAGCGACTTTTGTTTCTTGAGCTGTGAGGTCACAATTACCAATTAATGAAGTTTCTTCATCTTTATTTGAAGACGAAAAGAAGTCGATATTTGAAGATCTTTCAATTATAGTTGTGATTACAACGGTAGTACCAATAATGATTATTATACCCAGAAAAATAACGAGATATAAAAGCAATCTTTGACTCATAACTTACCAATAATGACACATCAGTACAAAGTCAACGACAAGAAGCATCAAGGAAAAAGGTTAGATATATTTCTAAGCGAAAACCTAGTCGAATTAAGTCGATCAAAGATAAAATATCTTATTAAAAATGGTAAGGTTCTTGTCAATGGAGAGATTGAGGATCCAGATTACAAAATTTCACTAAATGACAAAATAAAAATAGAAATTGAAAAAAGTAAAGAAACTTATTTAGAAGGAGAAAAGATACCTTTAGATATTGTTTTCGAAGATGAAGACTTAATAGTAATTAATAAACCAGCTGGATTAGTTATGCATCCAGGAGCTGGAAATAAAAGCGGTACTCTAGTTAATGCTATAATAAACCATTGTGGTAAAGAATTATCTTTTATCGGAGATAATAAAAGGCCAGGTATTGTTCACCGTATTGATAAAAATACAAGTGGACTAGTAGTAATTGCTAAGAATGATTTTACTCTAAATCATTTATCTAATCAGTTTTCAGAACACAGTATAGAGAGATTATACACAGCTATATGCTGGGGCCAAATGCAGCCACACAAGGGAAAAATTCAATCATTTATCAAAAGAAGCGAGATGAACCGAAAGAAAATGTCTTCATCTTCGTCAAAAGGCAAGAAAGCAATAACTAATTATGAAACAAAAGAAATACTAATTCATGAGAGTATTGCAGTAGCGAGTGTTTTGGAATGTAAATTAGAAACAGGAAGAACTCACCAAATCAGAGTTCATTTGACTGAACATGGCTGTCCTCTAATAGGAGATGATGTCTATGGAAGATCACCAAGAAAAAAGGTCTCTTCTCTCTCAAAAATATCAAAAGAGTGTATCGAACAATTACCTGGCCAAGCTCTTCATGCTAAAACCTTGGGATTTGTTCACCCACGGGAAGAAAAAAATGTTATTTTTCAGTCGCTTATGCCAGATTACTTGAGAAATTTAATTAATTCTTTTAAAACCAGTCATTGATAAAAAGGAAAAAAGGCCCATATCACTAGCATGACCGACAAAAATGCATTACCAGCTTTATCATCTGAAGGTAGTCTTTCACATTACCTTCAACAGATAAAAAAATTCCCAATGCTTTCTGAAAAGCAAGANGTCAATCTAGCAAAAAAATGGCGTGATGAAGGTGACACAGATGCAGCGCACACACTTGTTACAAGTCATCTCAGGCTCGTTGCAAAAATTGCGATGGGATATAGAGGATATGGATTACCGGTTACAGAACTTATTTCTGAAGGAAATATAGGTTTAATGCAAGCTGTAAAAAAATATGATCCAGACAAAGGTTTTCGTCTTGCAACTTATGCAATGTGGTGGATAAGAGCAGCAATTCAAGAGTATGTTTTGAAATCTTGGAGCCTTGTAAAAATTGGAACAACTGCTGCTCAAAAAAAATTATTCTTTAATTTAAAAAAACTTCGTAACAGACTAAGTGATTATAGTGAGGGATCCCTAAAGCCACATCAAGTAAAAGAGATTGCGAGTCAACTAAATGTATCTGAAAAAGAAGTCACAGACATGGAAGGTCGTATATCAGGCAATGACTATTCACTTAATGCAGTTGTAAGTGCTGAAGGTGATGAAGAGTGGCAGGAATGGCTTGTTGATGAAGACGCAGATCATGAAATAAAGATTGCCGAACAGGAAGAAGTAAGAAAGAGAAAAGAACTTTTATCAAAAGCAATAAATGTATTAAATGATCGAGAAAAAGATATTATTCATTACAGAAAATTATCTGAAACACCTAAAACACTTGAAGAATTAAGTAAAGAATACAAAATCAGTAGAGAAAGAATCAGACAGATTGAAGAAAGGGCCTTTCAAAAACTTCAGATGGAAATGCTAACTCTTGCAAAGGAAACCAAGCTTTTACCAGCTAATTAAAAATTTTATTGATTAAGATAGTATCTTCTCTTTTCGGGCTTGTTGAGACAAGATCTATTTTAGTTTTCGTAAGTTTTGAAATTAAGCTTATATAATCTTGAGCTCCTTGAGGTAATTTTTCAAGTTCTTTTATTCCAGTTGTATTGCTTTGCCAGCCTTTAAAAGTCTCATAAATAGGAATGATATTATTTTGATCAACTTCTGAGCTTGGAAAATAGTCAATCTCTTTTCCATTCAGCTTATAGCCAACACATATTTTTATTTCTTCAAAATGATCTAAAACATCAATTTTTGTTAGAGCAATACCAGTAACNCCAGATTGTATTAAAGCTTGTCTTACAAGAACGGTGTCAAACCATCCGCACCTTCTTTTTCTCTTAGTTACAGTGCCAAACTCTTTTCCAATCTCACCCAATTTTTGTCCAATCTCATTATCTTGTTCTGTTGGGAAGGGACCATTACCGACTCTGGTTGTGTACGCTTTAGTTATCGCTAGAACATGATTTATTAGTTGAGGGTTAAGCCCACTACCAATTGATGCATAACTTGCATGTACATTTGATGATGTAACAAACGGATATGTACCATGGTCAATGTCTAACAAAAAACCTTGAGCACCCTCAAATAAAATTTTCTTTTTATTCTGATTAATTACGTTTGATATCTCATTAATAGGACGTGAAAACTGTTTAGCAAATCTACCAATTTCAAAAATCTCATCAGTCACAGTTTGTTCATTATACTCTTTAGCGCCAAAGCCTCTCATAATTGCATTATGATGATTTAAAAGTATCTTCACTTTTTTTTGAAGGCTCGCCTTTTCAAAAATATCACAAAGTCTTAGAGCCCTTCTTCCAACTTTATCTTCATATGCAGGGCCAATCCCACGTTTCGTTGTTCCAATTTTAAGAATATTATTATTTTCTCTAAGTTCATCTAAGTTTTTATGTAACGGAAGAATTAATGTTGCTCTATCAGATATATACAAATTTTCAGGTGTTATAGATACTCCTCTAGCTGAAATAGCATCAATTTCTTTTTTTAATGCATGTAGGTCTAAAACAACACCATTTCCGATGATAGATATTTTATCAGAACGCAAAATGCCTGATGGAAGAATATTCAATTTATAAGTTTCACCATCAATAACTAGTGTGTGACCTGCATTGTTACCACCTTGAAAACGAATGACAACATCAGCTTGGCTTGAAAGCCAATCAACAATTTTCCCTTTTCCCTCATCCCCCCATTGGGATCCGACTACAACTACACCTGTCATTTATAAGCTTCCCTGATTATTTAAGAAAAGTATTTTTCTACTTGGTCACTAATTTCGTTCAATCTTTTTTCAGTTTCGCACTCAACCATAACTCTCAGTAAGGGCTCAGTACCAGACATTCTAACAATGATTCTGCCTTGATCAGCAACCTTTTCCTCTATTTGTGAGAAAAAATTATTTGTTTTCTCATTTTCAAGTATATCTCTCGAGTCTACTTTAACATTAATTAATTTCTGCGGAATAGGTTCGAAAAATTTCATTAAATCACTAACATTTTTTTTATTTGACTTTAAAACTGAAAGAATTTGCAGTGCCACAACCATCCCGTCACCTGTATTAGTAAAGTCTCTCATTATTATATGTCCAGATTGTTCTCCACCTATATTTATATTTTCTTGTATCATTCTTTCTTTAACATACCTGTCACCCACATCTGTTCTTACTAACTCAATTCCATGATCATTAAATTTTTTCTCAAGTCCTTTATTTGTCATTGATGTTCCCACAACTTTATTTTGCAGTAATTGCCCTCTATTTTTTAAATCTAATGACAATAAACCGAGAATTTGATCACCATCAACGATATGTCCATTCTCATCACTTATTATTATCCGGTCACCATCACCATCTAATGCTATTCCAATGTCAGCTTTCTCTTCTATTACTCTTTCAGACAATAGGCGTGTATCAGTTGATCCACAATTTTCATTTATATTGAAACCATCGGGAGAATTACCAATTTCAATCACTTCAGCGCCTAATTCCCACAAGATTAATGGTGCAGAAATATAGGATGCACCATTTGCACAGTCCATAACAATTTTAAGTCCGTCTAATCGCTGAGATTTTGGAAATGTATTTTTTAAAAATTCAACATATCTTGCGTTTGCATCTTCTAGTCTTTTTGCTCTTCCAATGCTCTCAGAATTAATGAGTGATTTTTCTAAACTGCTATTCATCAATTCTTCTATTTTTAGTTCAGTTTCATCAGATAATTTATTACCATCTTTATCAAATATTTTTAGTCCGTTATCTTCAAATTTATTATGTGAAGCTGTTATCATAATTCCTAGATCGGCCCTCATAGATTTAGTTAACATTGCAACAGCTGGTGTTGGTATGGGCCCAAAAAGAAAAACATCCATACCCATAGATAACAGGCCAGATGTAACGGCTTGTTCAATCATATATCCAGAAAGCCTAGTATCTTTACCTATTACAACTCTGTGTCTATGATCACCTGTTTTAAAATATTGACCAAGCGCCATACCAAGCTTCATAAGAGTTAAGCCATTAAGCTTCTCACTATTTGATCGCGCTCTTATGCCATCAGTTCCAAAATATTTTTTTTTCATCTTAAATTTAAATAGAGTTTTATAGCTTGCTTAGTTTCATGTACATCGTGCACTCTAAAAATACTCACACCTTGTGACAATCCATATACGACAGATGATAATGAACCTCCGATTCGATTATGATTTAAATTATTTTTAGATAATTTTCCAATAAAACTTTTTCTAGATGCACCTAATAATAAAGGACAACCAAGAGAATGAAATAATGCTATATTTTTAATTAGGGTAAAATTTTGTTTCACAGTTTTACCAAAGCCTATTCCAGGATCTATTATGATATTTGAAGAGCTAATACCCATTTCATTGCATCTTGCAATTCTCTTCTCAAAAAAATCGTAAACATCTAATAGGACGTTTTGATAATTAATTTTACTCTGCATATTTAGAGGGTTTGAAATAGAGTGCATTAATACAAACGGAAAATTATTTTTTTTCAAAAATTCCATCATATTTTTGTCATATCGTAAACCTGATACATCATTAATGATATCGACACCTTTTCCCTTTAGCTCAGCAGCAACTTTAGACTTTCTCGTATCTAATGAGATAAGTACATTATTCTTTTTTAATGTTTTTACTTTTTTTAAAACTGGCAAAATTCGTTCTATTTCTTTTTTTACAGCTACTGTTTTTGATCCAGGTCGTGTGGACTCGCCGCCAATATCTATGATATCAGCTCCCTCACTTATCATTTTCTTATAATGTCTAAAAGCATAAGTCGGCTCATCATACTTTCCACCATCTGAGAAGCTATCAGGTGTAACATTCAAGATTCCCATTATTTTTGGAATTTCTAATTTTAGTGATTTTAATTGTTTATAAGGACTTTGTAATAACTCTAACTTATTAAGTACAAATTTTTTATCCTCTAAATTAAGATCATCAAGTCTGTCCAAAAAAAAAATTTTTTTTGAAAATGTATTTTTTAATCTTTTAATGACTTCAACTTTATCAAAATATATAGGTAAATTCTTAAGTTTTAATGATTTCTTTGTTTTGTAGTTTGATAGTATTGGGCGGACATATATACGCTCTTTAGCACGAAAATATGTCATATAAATTAGATTTTAACCAGTAGGCTTTGGTTTTAAATCTGGTGATATTGGTGAACTTGNTTTGCCNCTTTTAGGAACNGAAGATCCTGCATTTTTAATCTCCACTTCAGGATCTGGTCTACTAATCTTTCCATCTCTGAGGAGCTCTATAATCTCATCACCTGACAAAGTTTCGTATTCTATTAGCCCCTTGGCTATTGCATGCAGATCATTAATCTTGTCTTTCAAAATCTTACGAGCATTCTCATAACATGTATCAACAATGCCTCTTATTTCTGAATCAATCACTTTAGCAGTTTCTTCAGATACATTTTGATGTTTTTGAACCGATCGACCTAGAAAAACTTCTTCTTCATTTTCACCATATTGGATAGTTCCTAATTTATCGCTCATTCCATATTTAGTGACCATATTTCTTGCCATTTTTGTAGCCATCTCAATATCAGAGGATGCTCCTGAGGTTACTTTTTCATCNCCAAAAATAATTTCCTCAGCAACTCTACCACCCATAGCAACTGTAATATCAGCTAACATTTTTTCACGAGACATTGATAGTTGGTCTCTTTCAGGTAATCTCATAACCATTCCCAACGCTCTACCTCTTGGGATAATTGTAGCTTTATGTATCGGGTCAGATGCAGGTTGATTTAATGTTACAATTGCATGTCCTCCTTCATGATATGCTGTAAGTTCTTTTTCATCTTGAGACATCACAAGAGATCTTCTTTCTGAACCCATCATGACTTTGTCTTTAGCTTCCTCAAAATCAACCATGGTGACTATCTTCTTGTTTTTTCGAGCAGCTAATAATGCTGACTCATTAACAATATTTGCTAAGTCAGCGCCAGAGAAACCAGGAGTGCCTCTAGCAATTGTTCTTATGTCAACATCGGGAGCCATAGAAATCTTTTTTGTGTGAACCTTTAAAATAGCTTCTCTTCCGATAATATCTGGGTTTGGAACTACAACCTGTCTGTCAAAACGACCTGGTCGAAGCAATGCGGGATCTAAAACATCAGGTCTATTTGTTGCAGCAACTAATATGATNCCTTCTTGAGTATCAAACCCATCCATCTCAACAAGAATTTGATTAAGCGTTTGCTCTCTCTCGTCATTACCACCGCCTAGTCCTGCCCCTCTGCTTCGTCCAACGGCATCAATTTCATCAATAAAAATTATACATGGTGCATTTCTTCTACCTTGTTCAAACATGTCACGCACTCTAGAGGCACCAACACCAACAAACATTTCAACAAAATCAGATCCAGAAATGGTAAAAAATGGAACTCCAGCTTCTCCTGCAACTGCTCTTGCTAAAAGAGTTTTTCCCGTACCTGGAGGACCAATAAGTAGTGCACCTTTTGGAATTCTACCTCCAAGTTTTTGAAACTTACGAGGATCTTTTAAAAATTCTACAATCTCAACTAACTCCTCTTTTGCCTCATCAATTCCAGCAACATCATTGAAAGTTACTTTGTTCTTGTTCTCGGTTAAAAGTTTGGCTTTGGACCTGCCAAATCCCATTGCTCCACCTCTTCCACCCTGCATTTGACGCATGAAAAATATCCATACACAAT
>JGI24820J26691_1000251_pt1 | contig 15791 bp, 16 predicted proteins | sample METZYME_5_50m_FD_26691 | JGI IMG/M metagenome (IMG submission 26691) | reverse complement strand
GGTTTTGAATTAGGCGCAGATGATTATGTAACTAAACCATTTAGTGTAAGAGAATTAATTCTGAGAGTTAAAGCTATTTTAAAGAGAGGCCCTTCATCTAATAAAAATCCTGGTGACGATGAGTATTCATTTGGTGAGTTGACCCTAAATTTTGAGGCACATCAAGCCTATATCAATGGAGATGAGATCTCTCTTACTGCCTTAGAATTTAGATTGTTGAAGCATTTGATTGATAGAAAAGGCAGAGTGCAAACAAGAGATCAGCTCCTCGAAGATGTATGGGGATATAGCTCTGATGTAACAACAAGGACTGTTGATACTCACATCAAGCGTTTACGGGAAAAACTTGGATCGGTTGGTAATCATATTCAAACCATACGTGGTGTAGGTTACAGATTTTCTAGAGATCCAGATTAATTAATATGGGCATTCGTACCCGCATTTTTTTTATCACTCTCTCATGTCTCTTTATAGGAATTTCCCTTTCATTTATTGTTGCTGAAAGAGATTTGTCTCTTAAGCTTCAAGATCAAATTGAAACAGAGCTTTCTAGACAAGCGAAGATCTTGAGAAAATCAATTGCAAATATTATAGATGCAGGTGACTTTTTTAAATTAAAAGCTCAAGTAGATGAATATGCTGCAGCCTCAGATTCACGAATTACCATTATTTTAAAAGATGGTTATGTAATAGTTGACTCAGACGTGGAAGCTAGCAAAATTGATGATCTTGATAATCACAGTGATAGACCTGAAATTATTTCTGCATTTAAAAATGGTTATGGATCTAGCAAGAGATACAGCTCTACAGTTAAGAAAGAAATGTTCTATTTTGCTCTGTTAGATAGCTCAAATGATTTAGAGAGAGTTATTCGAATATCAGTTCCTTATGAAAGTTTAGATCAGATTTTAGCCTCGCTTGGCAATTCAATTACTCTCATAGTCGTTGTGGGACTAATTGTTGCAATCTTAGCAAGTGTTTTGGCTGGGGATTATATTCGTAGCAGTTTTATGGATCTTGAAAAAGCTGCAGCTGATATTTCTGCAGGAAGCTATAAGAAAAAAGATTTAGAATCTCTTCCGATCAAACGGTCGGACGAAATTGGTTCTATGGCAAGAAACATTTCTACTATTTCGTCAAACTTAAGAGAACAAATTTCTTTAATCGCTAAGCAGCGAGATCAGTTTGGACTGGTCCTAGATGGTTTGGGTGAGGGGATTATGGTTCTTGATGAAGATGGAACTATTACTTTTAGAAATGATCAGATAATGCAAATTCTGGGATTGGATGAAATCTTGAATAAATCTATCGCTGATCTAAATTTACCACCTTTAAAACAAATTTTTAAAAAAGCTTTAAAAAAGGGTCAACATGAAAGTGAATTTGAGATTGATACTGATGGTGATGATACCAAATGGATATTGGCTCATATGAATAAAGCCAAGGCAACGCGAGAATTAATTTTAGTCGTGCATGAAACAACTCAGCTTCGTGAGATGGATTCAATGCGAAGAGACTTCGTTTCAAACTTATCACACGAACTTAGGACTCCAGTAAGCGTTATCAAAGCAAATTCAGAAACATTATTGGATGGGGCACTAGAGAATTCTAAAGATGCAAAAACATTTTCAAAAGCTATCTTACATAATGCAGATCGTTTGAGTGAAATGGTGACATCTCTGATTGATTTATCACGTATTGAATATGGAGATTTAAAATTTGTAATAGAACCAATAATTATCAATCACGTTGTTGATACTGTTATTTCATCATTCACAAATAAAGCAAAAAGAAAAAATATTGAATTAGTTTTTAATCGACAAAGTGATGTTGTTGTTCAAACTGATGCTAAGGCAATTGAAAGAGTGCTAAATAATCTAGTAGATAATGCATTCAAATATAGCTCAGAAAATACAGTAATTGAAATTAGAGCAAGAAAGCAGGCTAATTTTATTCGAATTTCGGTTCTTGACTCTGGAGAGGGGGTTCCCGAAGAAGAGCAAAGATTTGTTTTCAAGAGATTTTATAGGACAGCTAAAGCAAGAGCTAATACTAAACAGGGTAGTGGATTAGGNCTAGCGATAGTGAGGAATCTCGTTAATAATTTACAAGGTGAAGTTGGAGTTGAGTCGAGAAAAGAGGGCGGCTCTGAATTTTGGTTCACCATACCTCTCTCATAGTTATCTTTATAACAATTAGAAAAAACTAGGAGTTATATNCTATTTTGAAATTGTAACTTTATTGGAATAAATTTCATGAAATAGTTTAATTGCAATGGAATCTGATATACCCCATTTTGTAGAAGTAATTTGTTGAATTTCTAATTGCTCTGAAATAAATTTAAAAATCTTTAAAGCGTGATCTATAACATCAGCTCTATCAGGTGAAAATGCATATTTTTTAATTTTTTCCTCTGTAGTCAGTTTAGATATTTTTTTCACTTTTTTTCTAAATTCACTTAAAGACATGTCTTTTGCTTTATGTGCATTAAGAAATGATCTAATGTTTCCACCTATACCAATTAATTTTTTCTTTGGTTTAATAGATTGCAGCCACTCCTCTAACCGATTCCATTCTTGTTTTTCATCTTTACCNAGTAAATTACGAACTGCTCCAAGTTGAAAAGATCGAATAATAGTATCTTCGTTATTACGAATAAAGAATTCAGTACTGCCTCCTCCTAAGTCAACAAAAATCTTATTTTTACCGGTATTACTTTTAGGATGAAATCGAATTAATTTTGCCTCCTCTAGTCCAGATATTACTCTCAAAGGCCGGTTAATAGCCGTTTCTATATATCTTCTTGCATCTTCAGAGTTTTCTGTATCTCTAAATGCGGAGGTAGCCACGATTTCATATTGTGTGATAAGGTTCTGCGCAAATATTTCCTCATATTCACGAATTGTTTTAATTACTTGATCAAGTTTAGATTCACTAAGATTTCCCTGATTAAATACATCACTTCCAAGTCTGATCGGCGATCTGATCCCTTGAACAAACTCTATAGAGGCAGGAGTTGTTTTAAATATTTTTGATTTAATAGCATTAGTCCCTATGTCAATCGATGCAATCTTCATTAATCATCATCCATATATTTGCTTAAAATCTTATATTGCTCATAGTCTAAGTTATTAAATTCAACTCCCTCTAATAAAACTTTATAGTTATTTATATTTTTTGACCATGTAAGAGGTTTCAAAAGTTTTTTGTTTTCATAATCTGTTTGATTAAGTAGAAATCTTAACGCTGTTAGGCGAGCAATCATTTTATTATTAGCGTTGATTGCAATCCATGGAGAAAAATCAGGAGAAGTTTTTTCAAACATTTGTTCTTTGTATAGTGTAAATGCATCCCATTTGGTGACGATACGTTCATCATTAGGAGAGAGTTTCCAATATTTAAGTTCCGAATGTTTACGAGCTTTCATTCTTCGCTTTTGTTGATCTTTAGATAATGAAAAATAAAATTTAATAATTTCAACTCCAGAATCTATGAGATTTTGTTCCCACGAAAGGACCTGATTCATAAAATCTCTATATTGCTTTTCACTGCAATAACCCATGACTGGTTCTGTTAAGGCTCTTGTGTACCAAGATCTGTCAAGAAAGGCTATTTCACCTTTTTTAGGAATAACTTTTTTCCATCGTTGAAACCAATGTGCAGATTCCCATTTAGTTGGTATGCCAAGATTTACATATTTAAAGTTTTTTGGAATTAAGTATTGAGTAAAAAATTTATATGCTGAGCTTTTGCCTGCTGTATCTCTTCCCTCTAAAACAATACAAATTCTCCGTTTATTTTTTATCACATCCTCTTGAAGCTTTAGAAGTTCAATTTGAAGCCTTCTTTTCTCAAGTTGATACGATTTATCGTTGAGTTTTTGATATTCTTTTTGATCAAATGAAATGAGCATAAATAATATTTAAGGTTTTATCTAATAAAGAATTTATTAAATAGTTATTGTAGCTTGAGATTGCATTTTTTAACTTAAGAAAAATAAAATTTTATAATAAGTTCCAAATAAGTATTAATATATTCATATGAACAAAGATCTAGAAAAACGCGTTCAAGCATTAGAAGATACTTTAGCTATTCAGAATTTGAAACACACATATCTAAATGCATGCGATACAAAAGATGTCGATGCAATGATTGAAACATTTGTGGCCTCTGAATGCATGATTGATTATGGTCCAGTCGGCTCCTTTTCAAATAGAGATGAGCTAGCAGCTGTTTTCCAAGAAGCTGCATGTCATGACTACATGCTTGAATCTCATCATGCACATAACCCACTAATTAATATCATTGATGCCGAAAATGCTACTGGAAAATGGGCGCTAACCTATAATTTAATAAATACAAATGATAAGACAATTNCAACCTTGNAAGGTGAGTATCATGACNTATATAAAAAAATTGANAATAAATGGTTAATCAAGGAAACAACATTTGTTGGATGTTCTTCGATTAACTTGGAATTAGAAGAAGATTTNCTAAAGGTTATTTTTGCGGGGAGACCTTAAGCGGGAGTGGCGATGCAGCTCAAAAGATAAGCATTTGCAGCTCTCACCGCTTCATTTAATCCAACTTCAGTTAGCTTAGTGGTCTCTTTGACGTCTAGTGAGAGAATAGACACAATGATTTGAGTCACAACTAGAAATACACCAGACTTGTTAAACATACTTGGTAGCCCGATAGATTGCTCAATATGCATTTGAATGGTCTCTGCAATTTCATATAAATCAGAACTCGGCATGGGAGGCGAGACAGTATTTTCTAATAGTAGTTTTTGAGCTCCCGGATTGTTTCGATAGAATTCAATAATTAAAATCACACATTCCTTTAAACAAAGCATGTAATCCGCCTCAGGGTTTTGACTTAAATTACTTTTGAGATATTGATTACAATCCTCCAAATATCTTTTAATTAGAGCTGACTTGATTTCATCAGGAGTTTCAAAAAATTTATATGTTGAGGTACGTTTTAAACCAGCAAACATAGAAATCTTTGCAATAGTCAGTGATTCTATGTTGCTTTCTTCTAACAGATCATTAGATGCATCTAAAATCTTTTTTATGCGTTCAATGCTTCTTTTCTGTTTTGGTTTTTGCATAATTTATTATCGACATTTGTTGTAAAAAAAACAATTAAACTAGCACAATAAAAAAAAATAGTGTAATGTGTCATTCTTGTGACATAAATGTGTCACCATAGAAACAGTAAATATGAATACAAAAAAAGTTCTTAAGCAACATGGCTTGCTACCAAAGGCTTCAAAAGCACATGAAATGCAATTGTTTGGATTTCTATCAATGTGGGTAGTTTTAACAGCTATAGTCTATTTCTCTTAAAAATAAAATTTTTCTAAGATCAGAAATTATTTTTAGGCATATTTGTGTCATTTTTATGTCACTTGCTTCATAGTTTTGTTGCAAACAAACTAAAAATTGTTTCAAAGAATTAATCATATTTTCACATAAATCTTCTCTAATAAGATCCATATTTTAACTATCTTACATTTCAAAATATGGAAACTTTATTTTTAGATCCTTTCACAATATTACTTATAGCTGGTTTCATTGGTTTTTTCATGGCGTTTGGCATCGGGGCAAATGACGTTGCCAATTCAATGGGAACATCAGTTGGAAGTAGAGCTATCACTATAAAACAAGCCATAATTATTGCAGCAATATTTGAATTTCTTGGAGCATTTTTAGCTGGTGGAGAGGTTACTTCAACCATCAGAAAAGGGATTGTTGATCCAGAGTTATACGCAGATCAAACAAATATTTTTGTTATTGGAATGCTTTCAGCGCTTCTTGCTGGAGGAACCTGGTTGTATTTAGCTAGCTTAAGAGGTTGGCCCGTTTCAACCACTCATACTATTGTTGGTTCAATTGTTGGATTTGTTTTGATTACCAAAGGCGTTGACGCTGTTTCATGGGGCAAAGTAGGTAATATTGCTATGAGCTGGGTCACATCTCCATTATTTTCAGCAACATTAGCGTTTGGTTTATATATTTCCGCTAAAAAACTTATTTTAGAAAGATCTAATCCTGGTGAAGCTGCGATAAGGTACATCCCTTTTTATAGCTTTCTTGTTGCTGTTGTCATTTCACTTGTTACTGCAAGAAAGGGCTTAAAGCATGTTGGAGTTGAGTTCACTGATAATGAAGTCTATTTATTTATTGCAATATTTAGCTCACTAGTTGGGCTTGCAACCGCTTTTTTCTTAAGAACCAATAAAGAACAAATTATGCGAGAGGGCGGCATTGAATTTGCTTTCGGTATATTAATGGTTGTGTCCGCTAGTGCTATGGCCTTTGCACATGGATCAAATGATGTTGCGAATGCAATTGGTCCTTTGGCAGCAATTGTAAGTGTTGTAGACACTGGAGAAATAGGATCTAAAGCTGCTATTAGTCCCTGGGTCCTATTTATTGGAGCGATTGGAATTGTTTTTGGTTTAGCCACTCTTGGATCAAGAGTAATTACAACAGTTGGCAGAAAAATCACAGCCCTAACACCTAGTCTTGGATTTTCAGCTGAGATGGCTACAGCATCAACAGTTGTTGCTGCATCATATTTAGGCTTTCCAATTTCAACAACTCATACACTGGTTGGAGGAGTAATTGGTGTTGGTTTAGCTAAGGGTGCTGAGCATTTAGATTTTTCATCAATAAAAAGAATTATTGCCTCTTGGTTAGTAACAATTCCAGCTGGAGCCGCATTTACCGTTTTATTTTATGTTTTACTCAGAATTATTTTCGGAGTGTAGAAAGTGTCTTCTAGATATTTTATAAATAAGGTATTTATTATTGCATTTTCATTTTTTTTATTAGGCAATAGTGTCTTTGCATCGCCTACCTGGTACGGAAAAATATTTGTTGACGCTCAGTCTTTTTCCAATGATGTCATGGGAACCAAAACTGATATTAAAAATAATTCTTCAAGATTAGGGCTAAAAGGTGAGTATTCTTTTTCTGAAAATTCATATCTTAGATTAATTTATCAAGCAGAGTATCAGTTTGATCCTGTAGATGGAAAGGCTAGAGGAGATGATGGTACTCTCAAACAGCGGAATACATTCCTTGGTATTAAATCAAATATAGGGACACTTTTTGCAGGCACCCACGATTCAGCGCTTAAGAAGTCTCAATTAAAAATTGATTTATTTAATGATCTTGCACCCGATATTAAAAATATTCTACATGGCGAAAATCGGCTTGAAGATTTTATTGGTTATACAACCCCAAAATACAAAAACATGATTTCCGCAACATTTAATAGTATTAAAAATCCCTCATCAGGAAAAAAATATAAATCTTATTCAATAAATTTTTCTGGCGATGCCTTTCAAGCAGCTATAGGAATTGATGATTCAATGAAAGGTTATGATAGCTCGAGAATCTCAATTTTAATTCCAATTAATAAATTTAAGATTGGATTGTTGGCTCAAAAAACTAAAAATCTTGTATCAGGTCAAAGTGATAGTGGGCATGTCACTAGTTTATCCAGAAAAATAAGCTCCAAGGGAACGTTTAAAATTCAACGCTCATCATCAAACATGAAGATAAGCACAGGAAGACAAACCACAATTGGATATGATTACCAATTTAAAAAATATCTTAAAATTTTTACATTCTATTCTCAATTGGAGTCATCCAATAATTCAAAAGAGAAAGACATTTTTTCCATAGGGTTAGAATATAAATTTTAAAATTTTTTAATGATTTTATATTAGCGTTACAATGTAGACATGTCTTGGTTTGTAAAGCTCATCTTCTCTTTAAGTATTTTCTTTTTAGCTAGTTGCTCCAGTGATTACTCGATTAATGCAATTGCTGAGACAGAGCCTGTTGTATCCAGTGGAGATGCCGCAGATGATCCAGCAATAGTTATAAATTTTAGTAATCCAGCGCAATCACTTATTTTTGGAACTGATAAGCGAGCAGGAGTTTATTTATATAATCTTTCTGGAGAAAAAATTTCATATGCTTCTTTAGGCGAAATAAATAACATAGACGTTAGACAGGCTGATAATAAAATTTATGTAGCTGCATCAAATAGAACAGCTCAATCAATTGAGTTTTGGGAATTTAATCAGCAAGAATTTTTTAAAAATATTGTTTATTCAGATAACCTTTTTGATTTATCTACGCAGTCAATAACCATACCTACCAATATAGATGTCTATGGTATTTGTGCTGGCTTAATAGATGGAGTGCCCATTGTTTTTATTACAGAGGATAAGGGTCCTCGCGTTGAGTTGTGGGTACCCCAGACTCGAACACTCATAGGAACTTTCAGTAATGGAGGCGAATCAGAGGGTTGCGTTTTTGATGATGAAAATAAAACGGTTTTTATTTCAGAAGAAGAGGTGAATGGAGTTTTAAAAACCTACAACTTAAATAATGAATTTCCATTTGAAAGTCCCTTCATTGTGGATTCTCGAGAGGGAAATATTGGCGGTGATCCAGAGGGGCTTACAATCTATAAAACTTCTGAAAAAGAGGGTTATATCTTACTTTCATCCCAAGGAGATAATAAATACAACGTTTATAATCGAATTTATCCTCACGAATTTATCTCAAGTTTTACTATTGAAGATGACCCCCAAGGCATTGATGGCACATCAGAAACTGATGGGATCGACGTCACCAATCACAATCTCAGAGGTAAATTTTCCAAAGGTCTATTTGTTGCGCAGGACGGTTACAACTTTGATGGAAAAGAGCTGAAGAATCAAAATTTTAAAATTGTTCCTTTTAATCCCGTTCTTAAATTTATAAATAAAAGTAAGTAGTTTTATTCTTTTGTTGTTGATTCAATAAGTTCTGTTGAGTAACCTGAGTAAACCTCTACGAACTCTGGATGAGTCAATATCCAAAATTCATCATTTTCAATTTTTTTAAAAACAATGATAGCTAAGTCTTCAGGACTCATGCCTTCTTTAACGCCATCAGCAAGCCATTGAGCATTATTCTTGGCGCTTTCGTGTTGGTCAATTGAGGATTCGTCAAGATCTAATCCAAGGTGATCTCTTTCAATGATGTTGGTTTGAACTAATCCAGGACAGAGTACAGACACCCCAACCTTATCATTGTCTGCTAGATCCTCATGCAAGGTTCGGGTTAAACCCACAACTGCATGCTTGGTCGTTGTATAAGGAGCAAGCGCAGGGCCAACAATGATACCTGCCATGGATGATGTATTAATAATGTGACAGCGTTCTTGGCTAGCAACCATCTCATCAACAAACAGATTTAAGCCATAAATTACACTCATTAAATTTACATCAATAATTCGTTGCCAGTTTTTTTGGTCTGCTTTCCATGCTCTACCTTCTAAAAAGATTCCTGCGTTATTAAATAGGAAATGAACTGTGCCAAACTCACTTTCAATTTGTTCTTTCGCTTTTGCAAAGTCTTCTAAGTTAGATACATCACACTGGATGATCATGGATGGACAATCTGCCATCAGGCTATGAGTCTCACTTAAACCATCTTTGTTGAGGTCCATTAAGACTACATTCATTTGAAGTTTTGCAGCATGCAATGCTAAGCCTCTACCAATTCCACTGGCAGCACCTGTGATTAAGGCAGTTTTATTTNTAAAAATATCAGCTTGCAAGATACCCACCATCAATGGGGTAATAAGATCCNGTAATATAAGATGCTTCTGATGATGCTANAAAATATATTAAATTAGCCACTTCATCTGCAGAAGCCACTCTTTTCATAGGAACTCTTTGNAAAAGGTANTGCATNACATTTTCNTCTTTCATTAATTCTGTATTCATTGGTGTATCTATGACACCTGGACCGATTGCATTTGCCCTTATGTTCATCGTTGCGTAGTCTTGCGCAATTGATTTGGTGAGACCAACCACGGCATGTTTGGAGGCACCATACGAAGCTTGAGCTGCACTGGCTCTTGTTCCCATTATCGATGCCACATTCACAATGGAACCTTCTTCAATGTTCATCGCAGTAGCAAGCTTTAAGAATTCTCTACAGGCATAAAAAGTTCCATGTAAATTTATGTCTATGGTTCTGAGCCATTCATCTACTGAGTATTCATGCAAGGGATTCAATGCTGGGCTGATGCCTGCACAATTAATTAATACTTGAGCAGGGCGTTTTTCCTCTAATAAGGCATTAAAAATAGACTCAATTTGAGAATGATTTGTTATATCGCAATGAGTAAAATTTAATTTGTATGTATCTGATTTAAGGTCATTGATTGATTTATCTCCAGCTTCTTTATTAGCGTCTAAGCTCAACACCTCATATCCTTCTTTTAAAAAACGTTTTACTGCGCCTAGACCAATTCCAGAGGCTCCGCCAGTGATCACTGCCAAAGGTTGAGGTTTATTAGTCGACATATCTATTTATAAAAATTTATTCTTAAAGTTCTAACTAATCCACTATAACGAATCATGAATTTTCTAACAATATAAATTAAATGATTAGATTTCTTGACAAAAAAAATCCTATTGATACTCGTTGATTAATGAATTTATTTATAAGATAGTTAAATCCTAATGTTGCACTCAGATAAATACATTCAAGCCCTAATTAACGAGCAACCTTTTTTTGAAATTCATCAAGAAAATGTTCTTGGAGTAAGATGGATGTCTTTAAAAATAGGCCTAAGTCATTGGTGGATTTCATTGAATCATCTGCAGCACATGGCGACAAACCTTATTTAATATTTAAAGACCAAGTTATTACCTTCAATCAACATTTAACTCTTGTAAAAAAGGCTGCACATATTCTTCAGACTAAATATGAAGTTCAACAAGGAGATAGGGTGGCTATATATGCTGCCAATTCACCTGAGTGGATAATATTTTTTTGGGCCACAGTCAGTCTTGGCGCAATTGCCTGCGGATTGAATGGTTGGTGGAAAGGGTCTGAGGCAATTAAAGCAATTAATGATGCAGATCCTAAAGTCGTTGTTGCAGATCAAGCGCGATTTGAAAGAATTGAAGAAATACTTGAGCATCCTCTCATGATATTTGAGCAGCGTGAGCTCTCAGCACATGAACAAGCACTTGATTCATTTATTCGAGTGGACGAAGATGAATGCGCATGCCTTTTATATACATCCGGTACCACAGGGACTCCAAAAGGCGTAATGACATCTCATAGATCAATGATTGCAAACTCAACGCTCCAAATGCTTCAAGGAGCTGCGGTATCCCAAGATTCCTCCAGTAAAGGCATCGATTGGTCCAAGAACACCCCTACAACTCTGCTTACTTCACCCTTATTTCATGTATCAGGATTATCTGCAGGAGCTGTTACGAGTCTTTTTGCAGGTTCTACAACCTTGCTTTATGACGGAAGATTTTTGGCAAATAGAGTCATTGAGTTAATCCAAAAATACAATGTGACATCATGGGGAGGAGCAGTTCCAACAGCCCTAAAAAGAGTCTTAGATGATGCAGAGGCACAAGGATTAAAAATGATGAGTGTATTGGTAGTAGGTGGGGGGGGTGCACCAATGCCCCCAGAGTTAATTTCGCGAACAAAAGATGTCTTTCCAAACTCAAAGTATAGTTTTGGATATGGCTACGGACTTACAGAATCTGGCGCCATTACAATTATTAATTGGGGGGATAATCTTAAAAATGAACCAGCTTCCCCAGGGCAGCCAATGCCAACAATTCAAGTTCAGCTTAGAGATGAGGATGGGGAAGTGATAGAAGAGGATTCAATTGAGGGTGAAATATATGTTAAAAGCCCCTCAGTAATGCTTGGCTACTATAACAATACGCTTGCCTCTAAAGATTCATTAACTGAGGATAGGTGGCTAAAAACTGGAGATTGGGGATTTAAGAAAAAATCTCTTTACTATATTTCTTCTAGACGAACTGATCTGATTTTAAGGGGAGCAGAGAATGTTTACCCGCAGGAGATAGAATTAGTTATAGATTCTCATGAAGGAGTAGAGGAGTCAGCTGTTATTGGAATACCTCATGATGATTTAGGTGAAGAAGTAATGGCAATTGTGTATGCAAAGAAATCTGATGTTGACGATTTAGAATTAAGTGCATGGGTGGCAAAAGATCTTGCTGACTTTAAGGTGCCCTCTAAGTGGAAATTTGTTAATTCACCATTGCCAAGAAATGCTTCCGGTAAATTGATGAAACATGTTTTAATAGACACATCTAAAAATACAATGGTTGAAGAAAATGAGTGATCAAAAAGATCTTCTAAGAGCTCCCTTTGAGCTTGCTTATAATTATAAGCGTTCAAGTGGTCCTCTTATGTCAAAATTTTTTGATGCCTTAGCAGAACAAAAAATCTTAGGTACAAAAAGCAGCACTGGAAAGGTGTATGCTCCGGCTGCTGAATTTGATCCAGAGACTCATGAATCATTGAGTGACTTAGTAGAGGTTGGACCTGGCGGAGTGATCGAATCTTTTAGTTGGATTGAAGAGCCAAAACATCATCACTTAATTAAAAATCCATTTGCATTTGCTTTAATCAAATTGGATGGAGCTGATACATCTATGCTTCATATGGTTACCGAGTGTGACGAGGCAGACCTAAAAATTGGATCAAGGGTCACAGCAAATTGGTCTGCAACTATTGAGAATCGCATAACTGATATCAAATTTTTTACTTTAGAAAAATGAGNGAAGAAGAAAAAAAAGATTACGCTGAGTCTCCAATAAATTTGGAATATCACTATACAGCCGGATCAGCTACTACNCGATTTCTTAATCAAGTTAANGAGGGNAAAATTGTAGGCCAGTCATGCCCAAAATGCAGTGCTGTCTATGTACCNCCNAGAGGCAGCTGTCCAAGATGTGGAGTGGCAACAAATATCGAGGTTCCATTGACTGATAAAGGCTGCATTGAATCATTTACTATTGTGCATATTCCTATTCCAGGTAATCCCATCGTGCCNCCATATGTTTGTGCAATGATCAGGCTCGATGGAGCTAACATTTCTTTTTTGCATCTCATTCAAGGAATTGATGTTGAAGAAATNAGAATTGGNATGCGNATACAAGCAGTTTGGAAGCCTAANGATGAATGGACACATTCATTAGAGAACATCAAATGGTTTACTCCTATAGATGAACCNGATGTTGATGTTGCAACATTGAGGTTTCAAGAATCATGAAAAAAGTAGCAATCGTAGGATATGCTCAACACCCTATTTTANAGAATGCGGGAGCTTTAAACGAAGTGGAACTCATCATGCCAGTTGTTCATCAGCTGTTTGATGAATTAGGTATAAGTCAAAACAACATAGATTTTACCTGCTCAGGTAGTTGTGATTATTTGCAAGGAGCTGCTTTTGCATTTGTTGAAGGTTTATCTGCCATTCAAACCAATCCTCCCATTAAAGAGTCTCATGTAGAAATGGATGCAGCTTGGGCGATGTATGAATCAATGCTAAAAATTCAAATGGGAGATGCAGATACTGCATTGATTTATGGATTTGGTAAATCTTCTCCCGGTAGACTCGATTCAATAATTTCATTACAAATGGATCCTTATTACATTTCACCTCTTTGGCCAGATCGAGTAAGTTTGGCCGCAATACAGGCAAGGGTGCTGCTTGAAAAAAATATCATAACTCCTGAACAAATGATTACAGCTGTTATTGAGGCAAGAACTAATTCTAAGAATAATAAAAATGCACTTGTTACTGAATTGGTGGATAAAGAATCATATCTAGCAAGTGAGAAAATTTCTTCTCCACTCAATGAATTTGATTGTCCTCCAATATCTGACGGATCTTCTGCCATGATCATTGCCTCAGAAGAAAAAGCATATGAATTCACTGATCATCCTATTTTTATTGAAGGCATCGATCATAGAATTGAATCATCAAATATAGGCTCACGGGATCTTTCAAAACCTACTGGAATACTGGCTTCAATTGAGCAGTTAAAACTTGAAAAAATAAAATTTGATGTTGCTGAGTTACATACTCAATTTAGTCATGAGGTGCCTTACTTACAATCCGTTTTGAACCTTAGTGATGTTCCTACAAATTTATCAGGTGGGCCATTGGTTGGTAATGTCATCATGTGTGCAGGTTTAGATGCAATTGGCAAAACTTACGAGTCATTAAAATCCAATGATTTTACAAATGGCTTGGCGCATGCATCCTCTGGCCCATGTTTACAACATAACATGCTTGTTCATTTGGAGAAAACATCATGATTCAGGCTGGTGTAATTGGAGTTGGGCAAACTAAATATGATGCCAAAAGAAGGGATGTATCCATGGGTGGATTAGTCCGAGAGGCAATAGATAATGCCATGTTAGCTGCTAATGTTGAATGGGACGCTATAGACGCTGTCATATTAGGTAAAGCACCAGACATGTTTGAGGGTGTGGTTATGCCTGAGTTATATTTAGCCGATGCTATTGGAGCTGTTGGTAAGCCGGTCCTCCGAGTCCATACTGCTGGAAGTGTTGGAGGGAGCACAGGTGTTATTGCCGCAACTCATGTTTGTTCAGGACAATTTAAAACAGTTTTAACTGTAACATTTGAAAAACAATCTGAATCAAATGCAACGTGGGCATTATCCCCACGTTACCCGTATTCTCCTCATATCAATGCAGGTGCTGGGGGATATTTTGCTCCATTTATTAGAGAGTACATTCGCAGATACGATGCTCCAGAACATATTGGCTGGAAAGTTGCAGTTAAAGATCGTTTGAATGCACTCAAGAATCCACTAGCCCATCTTCATATTCCAGGGATAGATGAAAAAATGGTAAGTGACACTCCTATGCTTTGGGAACCATTAAGATATCTTGAGAGTTGCCCATCGTCCGATGGAGCTTGTGCCATGGTAATTACATCCAAAGATCTTGTGGGCTCAAGAGATGTTGCTTGGATAAAAGGAATGGCTGTTAGATCTGAGGGTACTTTGTCCGCAGGCAGAGATGAGGTCAATCCTCAGGCAGGAATTGATTGCGCAAAAGATATCTATGATCAGGCAGGCATAACCAATCCATACAAGGAAATTGATTGTGCAGAAATTTATGTTCCATTTTCTTGGTATGAGCCAATGTGGTTGGAAAATTTAGGATTTTGTGATCTAGGAGAAGGATGGAAACTGACCGACAAAGATGCAACAGCTATAGATGGAGAAATACCTTTTAATATGTCTGGTGGAGTTATGTCGTCCAATCCAATTGGAGCATCGGGCATGATTCGTTTTGGTGAAGCAGCCTTACAAGTTATGGGTAAGGCAAATGATCATCAAGTTGAGGATGCGAAAGTTGCAATGGGACATGCTTATGGTGGAGCAGCACAATTTTTTGCGATGTGGATAGTCTCATCATCACTTGATTAGTTAGGAGATATTTATGAATACAGAGCATGCGATTGTAGAAGAAAAAGGCCACATCATGGTCATTACACTTAATCGTCCTGAAAAAAGAAATGCGTTAAGTCCAGGCATGTTATTGACTGTATATGAAGCTTGGAGAAAACTCGACGAAGATTCTAATTTAAGATGCGCTGTCTTGACTGGTGCAGGCGGTACTTTTTGTTCTGGGGCTGACCTAAGTGCTATGAAGGATGGAAATGAAGATTCTGAGATGATGGAAAAATTAAAAGAAATTCCTGATTTACATTGGCAATCTCTGTTAAGGCACAACAGGCCTAATAAACCAATTATTGCAGCAGTCGAGGGGTTTGCACTTGCTGGAGGTACAGAGATTTTACAGGGTACAGATATTAGAGTTGCAGGAAAAAGTGCTGTATTTGGTTTAACAGAACCCTTAAGGGGCTTATTTCCATTA
>JGI24820J26691_1000250_pt1 | contig 15796 bp, 16 predicted proteins | sample METZYME_5_50m_FD_26691 | JGI IMG/M metagenome (IMG submission 26691) | reverse complement strand
ATTTATTTCAAAAGAAGCATCTTCTACAGCAGTAAAAATAGAGTCTCTTACTTTAAATCCAACGGTGAGATTTTTTACTTCCAATAAATTACTCATATATTTCTTTTTATTTCTCTTAAAATATCTATTGTTGCTAATTTAGCTGTCTTTAATCTAGTTATGTTGATGAAGCCATGGAACAAACTTGGGTAATGAATTTGTTTTACATTGTTGCCCATGTCGTTCAATTTTGCTGCATATGCTTCTGCTTCATCGCATAGTGGATCAAAACCGGCGGTAATTATAACTGTTTTGGTATCAAATTTATTATTATTATCAATTTTCAGCAGATCAAACCTTGAATCTAAGTTATTTGCTTCTTCTGCCCTAAAATAATGCCAGAACCACTTCATCTGCTCCTTTGTCAGTAAGAAATTCTCACCAAGCCTTTCTAGAGAAGGAAAATCTAATGATGGAGACACCATCGGATAAATTAAGACCTGCAAAAAAGGTAGTCCTTCATCTCTAGCTTTAAGGTCATGCAATAAGGATGCAGCTAAGTGAGCCCCAGCGCTATCTCCACAAATAATTATTTGCTCTTTGCTATAGCCATGATTAATTAACCAATCAAAAGCTATGTTGGCCTCTTCAAGAGCTTTTGGGAATTTATTTTCTGGAGAGAGGCTATACTCTAATGAAAAAATATTAGAATCCAGCTCTTCGCACATTAGAGATACAACTGGGTTATAAACATCTATATTAGAAATTGCATAACCGCCGCCATGGAAAAATAAAACTGCTTTATCAGACATTTGTGATTCAAGTGAATATTGTCTAAGAACCAGATTATTCTTTTTATCGATAATATGATCTTCCTTATTAATTGTCTTTTTAGGGAGATGGTTGTTATTAATTTTCATTCGAAAATTAGACATCTTTACACGCATGTCATTTGAAAAATCAGCCATATCTAAAGCTAATCCAAACTTTGTAATGAACCAAGATATAAACGAGATATAGATCATAGATTGATAATCAAAAACCTCATTCTTGTATGTAATCTCTTTTCTAAGTGTTAGTACTTTTAGAGCCCAGTTAGGTAAAATAAAGAAAATACTTAAGAGAAAGTTAATAAAAAAATGTTTCATTTTGTTCTGTTGCGCAATAAAAAATCTCTGATCTCATTATACGCAATCTTGATATCCATGTTTTCAAATAATATTTTAGCTTTAAATCAAATAGGTTTAGGTAATGAGATCCTTGATCCCGAAGATGCTTTTAAGATGACGGTCACTGAAATTGACGATTCTCTTTTAATAAATTGGGAAATAGAAAAAACTTATTATTTGTATGAAAACTCAATAAAGGTTACTCATAAAAATCGGTCGGTTGAATTTGAGCTTATTGGTGATCCAGTTGTTCATAAAGACGAATTTCTAGGAGAAACTGTGATATATAGGAATAGCCTTGATTTAGAGATATTAGATCAATTAGAACAAAATCTGATGAATTATGAAGTAGTCTTTCAAGGATGTGCTGAAAAAAGGTTCTGTTATACACCAATAAAAGTCAAGTTATCATCTTTATAAGTCCTGCAATAATCTTTTAATTTCCTCGAAAAAGCATATAAAATCGACTGATGGAAATCCTTTTAATAAATGGGCCTAACTTAAATCTTCTTGGAAATAGAGAAAACTCTATTTATGGTAATGATACATTGGAAGATATTGAGAAAAACCTCTCTGAGATTTGTAAAGAAAATGGTGTTTCTTTCGCTTCCTTTCAAAGCAATGCTGAACATGAAATTGTTGAAAAAATTCATGCATCTAAGGAAGATAATGTTTCAAAGATTCTTATCAATCCAGGTGCATTTACACATACAAGTATTTCAATACGAGATGCTCTTATTGGCGTAGGCATTCCGTTTTATGAGATCCATATTTCAAATATATTTGCCAGAGAAGAATTTAGACATAAATCATATTTTTCTGACATTGCAGAGGGTGTTGTATGTGGAATGGGAACTAAGGGCTACGAATTTGCCTTAGAAAAAGCAATTAATTCTAATTAAATTTTATGAGTATGGATATAAGAAAAATTAAAAAGTTAATCGAAATGCTCCAAGAATCAGACCTTACAGAAATTGAGGTTACTGAGGGCGAGGAAGCTGTGAGGATTTCCAGAAAATCTTCAAATGATATTGTGATTGAGAAGCCAACTTCAGAAAGAAAAGTTGAGTCGATTGTTAGCACTGAAACCAAAGAAACTACGGTATCTGGTTCNAAAACTATTACATCTCCAATTGTTGGAACTTTCTATAGAAGACCGGCACCAGATAAAGATCCGTATGTAAAAGTAGGTGATNTTATTGATGCTGGACAAATTGTTTGCATTGTAGAAGCAATGAAAATGATGAATGAAATTAAATCTGAATTTAGCGGAAAAATAGTTTCAATTGAAGTTGAAGATGGCGAGCCAGTTCAGTTTTCTCAAGATTTAATTACCCTAGAGTAAATGTCAAAAAAAGTTCTAATTGCCAATAGAGGAGAAATCTCTTTACGTGCCATAAGGGCATGCAAAGAGCTAGGTTTAAAAACCGTCTGTATTTATTCTGAAGGAGATAAAGAGCTAAAAAGCCTGAGATTCTCAGACGAATCAGTTTGTGTTGGCCCCGCTGATCCAACTAAAAGCTATCTTGATGCACCCACTATTTTATCAGCAGCAGATGTTACAGGTTCAGATGCAATATATCCTGGGTATGGATTTCTAGCTGAAGATCACTCTTTCGCTGAGCAATGTAATCTTAGTGGATTCAAGTTTATCGGTCCAAGCTCAGAAACTATAAGACAGATGGGAGACAAAATAACTGCAAAATCTATAGTTACAAAATATGGTATTGATGGAGTTCCTGGTTTTGATAATGAACTACCTGATAATGAGCAAGAAATTTTAAAAATAGCTGATGAAATTGGATATCCACTTATAGTGAAGGCAACAGCTGGTGGTGGTGGAAGAGGAATGAAAATTGTGAGGAGCTCAAAGGAGCTAATTAATTCAGTACAAATTGCAAAGCAAGAAGCGCTTAATGGATTTGGTAATGATATTGTTTATTTTGAGAAATTTATTGAAAATCCTAGGCACATTGAGATACAAGTAGTTGGAGATGGAAAAGGTAATGCTATTCATTTAGGGACCAGAGATTGCTCAATCCAAAGAAGGCATCAAAAATTAATCGAGGAGGCTCCTGCAAGAGATGTAAACAAAAAGAAGCTTGATGAAGTCTTAAAAAACTGCGTAAATCTATGTAAAGACCTCAACTATGAAGGTGTTGGTACTCTAGAGTTTCTCTATGAGAAAGAATGTTTTTACTTCCTTGAAATGAATACTCGGATTCAGGTGGAGCATCCTGTAACAGAAATGATCACTGGATTTGATTTAGTGAAGGCTCAGCTTAGAATAGCATTAGGCTTGCCAATGACTTTAAATCAAAGTGATATAAATTTCAGAGGGCATGCAATTGAGTGCAGAATTAATGCAGAAGACTCTGTTAATTTCATTCCAAATCCTGGAAAGATAACTCGGATGCACATACCTGGTGGATTTGGTATTCGTTATGACTCACATATTTATAATGGCTATGAAGTTCCACCCTACTATGACTCAATGTTGGCAAAAATAATTTCTCTTGCCGGCTCAAGAAAGTCAGCTATTAAAAGAATGTTAAGTGCTCTTGATGAGTTTTTTATTGAGGGAATACAGACAACTCATCAATTCCATCAAAAAATGCTTAAAGATGAGAAATTCATTAAAAATCAACATACAATCAACTATCTTGAAAATGAGTTTCTAAAAAATGCTTGAAGAACAATATAATCCAGAAAAAATTGAATCAAGTATTCAGTCTGAATGGGAAAAGATAAATAAATATAAGTCTACTCCAGATGATAGAGAGAAGTATTATTGCTTGTCTATGTTCCCTTATCCCTCTGGAAAACTTCACATGGGGCATGTGAGGAACTATACGATTGGCGACGTTATTTCTAGATATAAAAGAATGAGAGGATTCAATGTCTTCCAGCCTATGGGCTGGGATGCCTTTGGACTGCCTGCTGAAAATGCAGCTATTCAAAATAAAGTTGATCCACAAAGTTGGACTGAGCAAAACATAGAGAATATGAAGTTACAACTTAAAAGACTTGGATTTAGCTATGACTGGTCGAAGGAGCTTAAAACCTGTGATCCAAACTATTATAAGTGGGAGCAAGAAATTTTTAGTCTTCTTCATAAGCAAGGTCTAGTTTATAGAAAGAAATCTCTAGTTAATTGGGACCCAGTTGATGAGACAGTACTTGCGAATGAACAAGTAATAGATGGTAAAGGATGGAGATCAGGAGCTACTGTAGAGTTAAAAGAAATTGACCAATGGTTTTTAAAGATTACAGATTATGCTGATGAGCTTCTTACCTCTATAGAAAATCTTGATTGGCCAGAAAATGTGAAATCAATGCAAAAAAATTGGATTGGTAAATCTTTTGGATCAGAGATAAGTTTTCCTCTTCCTGATGGAGAAGAGCTAACTGCTTTTACAACAAGAATTGATACTATTTATGGAGTTACATACCTTGCGATATCACCAAATCATCCAATTTCACAAAATTTAGCGAATCAAGATCCTGAGATTGATGGCTTTGTTAAAAAATGCAATGAAACAAAGATGGCTGAAGCAGATATGGCCAAGGCTGATAAGTTGGGCTTAAAAACGAATTTAAAAGTTAAACATCCTTTTACAGGAATTGATCTTGATGTCTGGATTGCCAATTATGTCCTAATGGATTATGGAACAGGAGTAGTGATGGGAGTCCCGGCTCATGACGAAAGGGATCATGAGTTTGCTCTGAAATATAATATAGATATCAAGCAAGTCATAAAAGCTGATGAGGTGCCCTCCTCTGAAAAAGGTGAGCTCATTAACTCTGAGAAATTTAACGGTATGACTTCAGAAAATGCAATCCAAGATATCAATAGCTTCCTTGAAAAAGAAAAAATAGGTAAAGGCATTGAGAATTTTCGATTACGTGACTGGGGCGTTAGCAGACAAAGATTTTGGGGATGTCCTATACCAGTAGTCTATAAAAATGATGAACCTGTTTTTTTAGAGAAAACAGACCTGCCTGTTGAGTTACCAAAAATAAAAGATGGAGAGTCCCCGAAACCACTTAGTCAAAATAAAGATTTTTTTGATATTGGTCCGAATGAATCAAGAGAAGTTGATACATTTGATACTTTTGTAGACTCATCCTGGTATTACGCAAGATTTACAGCAGCAGATAATAATAATAAAGCTCTAGACGAAAATTCAGCATACTGGCTTCCAGTTGATCTTTATATTGGCGGTATTGAACATGCTATCTTGCATCTTCTTTATTCAAGGTTTTTCCATAAAGCTATGAGAGATATTGGCTTAGTAGAGGGTGACGAGCCTTTTAAAAAATTACTTACTCAAGGAATGGTTCTTAAGGATGGGTCTAAGATGTCAAAGTCAAAAGGCAACACGGTTGACCCACAACAATATATTGATAAGTATGGTGCAGACACGATACGTCTTTACATGATGTTTACTGCTCCTCCTGAACAAAGTTTAGAGTGGTCTGAAACTGCTGTAGAAGGAGCTTTTAGATTCTTAAAAAAACTTTGGAGTTTTACCCATGATAAGAAGTTTAAAAAAGTAAAGATACAAGGTGAGTTAGATAAAAGTCAGAAAGACTTTAGAAGAAAAATTCATTTAACTATCAAAAAAGTTACTGATGACTATGAAAATAGATATGCTTTTAATACAGTAATTGCAGCTTGTATGGAGCTTTTAAATTCAATACCAGATCAGATTAAAGGTGAAATATCATCTGAAAATGATCAATTCTGCCTCAATGAATTCATCGCATCAACCCTGCAAATGCTTTATCCGATAGCACCGCATATATGTGAAACTCTATGGAATAACTTTTTTGAGAATAGCTCAGAAATTGAGGACAGCTGGCCGACTTTTGATGAAGATCTAATGGTAACTGATACATTTGAGTTAGTTGTCCAAATTAATGGAAAAGTCAGAGGAAAAATAGAAATATCATCAAACTTAGAACAAGACGAAATCGAAAGTGTTGCTAAGTCTATTAAAAATGTGGATGATTTACTTGGCGATAGGGAAATCAAGAAATGTATCTATGTAAAAGAAAAGCTAATAAATTTCGTAATCTAGCAACTCTAATTTTCCTCAATATAGCAATTCTTGGCTGCTCATTTAGTCCAGTTAATTCTGACTCTGAAATTATTGTAAATAAAATTAAGTTTGATCTATCTGTGCCTATAAAAATAAAAAATAATCTAAATATTTTTGTCAAAGAAAATGAGGCTTCGTCAACAGAAGTAAATATTATAGGGTTCGAATTCAAAGAAAATAATTTTTATGGTGGTGAAAATCTAGGTTCCCTTGAAAGTGAGGTTGTTGGAAGTATTCAGGTATACATCCTTAATGACGAAGAGCATTCTAAAAGGATTAGTTCTTCAAAAAGATTTAATACTCAAAGCCTTAATCCTCTGGCACAAAAAGAATTAGTAAAATTAATGCGTGTTGAAATTATTGAGGATTTAAATAAAAAAATAGTCCTTTATTTAGAGACTCATGAAGATAAGTAGTCTCAACTTCAAAAATAATCTAAGAGGAAGCGCTGTGCTTAGTCTCATTCATGGAAAAGAGATGATACTAAAGAATGAGGTAAAGGACTTTTTAACAAAAGATTTTGCTGACCAAGGCTATGATGAAACAATAATCTTTGAGGCTAATGAATCAGATGGTCTTTTGTCAGCAATTCAAAACAATCTTGGAGGTGGTTTATTTGGGTCACAGATAATAATTAAGGTAGTTCATAGTGAAGGAAGGTTTCCAAAGTCTCTTTCCGAAATATTAGAAAAGATTGATTTAGATAATATGAATAATATTAAGATTGTTATTGATAGTATTTCTGAATCTATAAGCCCAAATACAAAATGGATCAAAGATAATAAAGAATTTATACAAATCATTGAATGCACAAAATTAAAACCACTTGATGAAAAGAAATGGTTACGAGAAAAGCTCAACTTTCTTGATAAAAACGATGCAGATAGGGTTGCAAAGCATTTATTTGAGTTGAACTCTAGTAACTTAGTTGCACATAGAAATGATATTGAAACCCTAAAAATATTGCATTCAGCTGAAAAAGATTCAGTTTCACTTGAAAACTCCATAAGTAGTTCAATCCATGCTCCTTATGAGCTCGAAGATTGCCTATTGAATTTAAATGAAAAGAAATCAATAAAGATCCTCAGGCAAATTAAACAAAATGATCCAAACTCTCTTGCCCTAGTGATATGGGTTTTAGATAAGTTAATAAGTACGTCTCTTATGGCAAAGAAAAGCTCTTCGCCAAAAAGATATCTTGAAAATACAAAAATGTGGAACTCAAAGATAAGTCTCTACTTATCTTTTATAAAAAAAATGGAGTCTAATCTATTAAATCTAAGTAAAGATATTTTTGAGATTGAGAAAACTTTTAAGGGTATTAAAAGACTTGATGCATGGAAGGAAGTTGAGAGACTAATAATTAGAATTTGTACTAGCTAAAATACCTTTTTACAAATGCATTTTTACAAATCTCAAGTAATTCACACTCAGTATTAATTTTAGTTTCAAGATTTACTATTTCCTCAACGCCTAAAATTCCTTTTGTAGTGCTGGTAAACCAAATTGATGAGGCCTCCTTTAAATCATCTATGCTATAAGATCCTTCTTCAAAATTTAACTTCTTATCTTTAATTATTTTAATAACCTGATGTCGCGTTATACCTGGCAAAATGTTGGGGGATAGTTCCGGTGTAAAAATAGTTTTATTTTTAACAAAAAATATGTTGCTTGCTCCACCCTCAGTTAGCTCACCATTTTTATGCATTAATATTTCATTACAACCAACACTTTTGGCATCATTCATTTGAAGCACATTACCAAGCAATGAAGTTGATTTAATATCGCATCTCTGCCAGCGGATATCATCAACCAACATGACCTTTAAGGGTGATTGATTAAAAAAAGAAAATTCTTCAATAAAGCCAAACCTTTCACAATCACTGTCCTCGGCGAAGTGAGATCTTATAGAGTCAACCCCTCTTGAAACCTGATAATAAATATATCCATCTTCAAATTTGGATTCATTTAAAAGTTTTACTATTTCAGTTTTACACTCCTCAATAGAAAAAGATATTTTAGTTTCATTGAGGCTGTGTTTGAGGCGATCAAGATGTGTTTCAAAATCAATAAACTTTTTCTTATAAAAAGAAATAACTTCNTAAACACTATCTGAGAAAAGGAACGCTCTCGACATCGGAGAGACTTTAATATTTTCTATTGAATCAACTTTACCGTTGTAAGATGCTAATTTAGGCATCACCTAGGCCAAATAAACCTCTAAACCACAATACTAAGCTTGCCCACAATCTGCCAAAGAATCCTTTTGCTTCAACATCATTTAAAGCAACCAAATTTTCGGTATGTAAAGTTTTTTCTCCATCTTTAATTACCAATGTCCCAAGAGTTTGNCCTTCTTTAATTGGAGCTCTTAAATTGTTTTGAAAGTCATAGCTAATTGTGATGTTTTTAAAAGTAGTTCTAGGAAGAGTTAACTTAATATTATTTTCTGCGCCCAGCGAAACCAAATTCTTTTTGCCACCCCATACATCAACATCTTTGAGAGCATTATCTTTTTTAATTACTTCTTGGGTTGAATAAAATCTAAACCCATATTCAAGCAATCTTTGAGTATCATTAAAGCGCTCTTTATCAGATTTAGCACCTGCCACAACAGCTATTAGCCTCATGTCATTTCTCTTTGCAGAGCTTATTAGGCAATATCCAGCAGATTCTGTATGCCCTGTCTTTACNCCATCAGANGAATTGTCTTTCCAAAGAAGTCGGTTTCTATTTGGCTGCCTTATGTTGTTGAAGGTGTAATATTTTTCTTTATATAAACTATATGTTTCTGGAAAATTATTTATTAACAAACTTGTCATTGTTGCTAAATCCTTAGCACTAGAAAAATGATTTCCATCCGGTAGTCCAGTAGAATTTTGAAATAAAGTGTTTGATAAGCCCATTGATGCAGCATATGAATTCATCAAATCTACAAATCCATCCTCAGTGCCTCCAACATATTCAGCTAATGCCACTGTCGCATCATTACCTGACTGAATAATAATTCCTTTGAGTAGGTCAAGAACACTTACTCTTTTACCCTGCTCAATAAACATTTTTGAACCTTCCATTCTCCATGCTTTTTCACTAACGAGCACACTGTCATCCAAGCTTAAAAAGTCATTTGCAATTTGGTCAGCTACGACATAGCTGGACATTACTTTGGTCATGCTTGCTGGCTCGATTGGNGCATCTTCATTAAAGCTCGCGATAACTGTGTTTGTATTAGGCTCAATTAAAATATAGCTTTTTAGGTCAAGAGTTGGAGTATTTGGAATGAAAGACTGGGCGAAAGACTCAATAGAAATCAAACCAAATAATAAGAACAATAATTTTTTCATAATCCTAACTCCCTTGCTAGATTGTAAACCACCATTGCATAAAAGTGACTGTAATTATATTTTGTAATTGCGACAAAATTCTCTGTGCCGATAAAATATGTATTACTTTTTTTATTAATTTTAATCTTATTTCCTGCCATTAATACATCTTTATCTTTTATGTCATTCAATTTCATCAACTCTGAAAGTCTCACATCGTTATCTAAAGCTATTTGAGATAAGGTATCTCCATTTTGAATCTCATAGAAAATATCATCTCCTTGCTCTAGCTTTACTGGAATAAACTTACCATCAAGATTATAGGGCTTTCTGACATTGTTATGATCTATTTTTAGAACTATGTCAGCCTCTGCATTCCATCCATGGATGCTCAAATAATTTGCAATACTTCCGATAGCATCTTCTTTAGAACCAAAAAGGTCTGCATAACTATCTCCATCATAATCAATAGCATATGCCAAGTATGAGGATGAAATAAATTGCCCATACCCCATAGCTCCAGCATAAGAACCTTTCACACTGTAAATATCAAGATTATTTTCTCTTGTAAGTATGAAAAATTTAATTAGCTCATTCCTAAAGAATTCTGCTCTTCTAGGGTAATCAAAACCTAGTGTTGTGAGAGAGTCTAATACTCTATCCTTGCCTTGAATATTCCCATATCTTGTTTCAACACCTAAGATTGCAGTAATAATTTCTTTTGGAACTCCAAACTCTTCCTCAGCTTTTTTGAGAGTTGGCAGGTTGTCCTCAATAAATTTTTTACCATTTTTTATTCTTTTTTCTTCAATAAATATATTTTTATATGCATCCCATGTAATGGTAAATTCAGCTGGAGTTGAAATCCTATCAATAATTGTTTGTTGTTTTTTAGCATTTTTTAAAACATCTAAGACTTCCTTCTCATCAAAACCATGAGAATTGACTAATTCATTAACAACAAAATCTGCTCTTGGATGAACTGAGTAATCAGAATGGATAAAATTAAATTGAATTAATAATGTAACAAAAAAAAGTTTTTTCACCTTGGTACCAATTTTTTATGAGATGCCATAGATATTATTATGCCAAATGCTATATAAAAAGAAATTAAAGATGAGCCTCCTTGGCTAATTAGTGGCAAAGGCATCCCAACAACAGGTAAAAGTCCAATAACCATTCCAATATTAATGAATAGTGTTGATATAAAAACTAAAGATAGCCCTCCAATAACAAGTCTGCAGAATCTATCTCTTGCATTTATTGATAAATAGAAGCACCTAATAAAAATAAAAAAATATAAACCTATTAATATTGTTAATCCAATTAAGCCAAATTCTTCAGCAATAACTGCAAATATAAAATCTGTCTCTGTTTCAGGAAGAAAATTCAGATGAGATTGAGTGCCTTCTCCAAAGCCTTTCCCAAAAATACCTCCTGATCCGATGGCAATCTTTGATTGTGTGATATTCCATGCAGATCCAAAAGGGTCAAGATCTGGATTAAACAATGTCGCAATTCTTTGTCTTTGGAAAGGTTCTAAAAAGTTATTCCATAAAAACGGAAGTGAAATNACAAATATGGCAAGTGCAGAACCAATAAATGTCCAGCTTAGACCAGCTAAAAATAATACATATAATCCAGAAAGAAGTATTACGATTGCAGTACCCAAATCAGGCTGAGACGAGACAATAAGAAAAACTATAAAAATTAAAAAGATTGTTAAAAATGTATTCTTCAAGTTAATGGGTAACTTAACCCCATAAAGATAGGATGCAATAAATATTGGTAGAAAAATCTTACATAATTCTGAAGGTTGAAGTGTTACAAAACCAAAGCTTATCCATCTATTTGCACCATTAATCTCTGGTCCAAAAAAGATTGCAACAAATACTAAGATAATGCTAATAAGCAGAAAAAATCCTGAATATGAATAATAAATTTGAGGATCTGGTTGGCTAAGTACGATCATTAAGATTAAGCCAAAAAAAACAAAGATTGATTGTTTAATTAAAACAGCTGCATTCCCATCTGATGCGCTATAAAGAAAGAAAAGTCCTAGTATAGATAGCAGAGTAATAGANATTATTAGATAAGGATCATAGTAAATAGAAAATTTNTTAAAGTCTAAATATCTCATTCTTGAATCAAAGAATTTAATACTGAAATTGCAACTGGCCCAGCAACAGATCCGCCGCTTTCTCCATTTTCAACAACAACACTAACAGCATATCTAGGATTTGGCATTGGCCCAAAAGCAATAATAAGTGCATGATCTCTTAGACTATCGTCAAGTCTTGTCTCAGAATATTGTTCTCTGTTATCTCCAGATACTAATTCAGCAGTCCCCGTTTTGGCTGCAACAATATAGTTCTTTCTTTCTCTCAATCTTCTTGCTGTTCCAGTGTTTCCCTCTATTACATTAACCATAGACTCATGAAGTTTAAACCAGTCATCATTTGAGAATTTATTGAATTCAATGCTTTTTTCACTTTTAACTAAATCTTTTTTAAGAGACAAATCAGAAAATTTTCCCTTGTTAGCCATTATGTAAGCGTATTTAGCTAATTGAATTGGAGTTGAAACTAAATAACCTTGCCCAACTCCCATATTTACAGTGTCGCCTTTAAACCAACCAAAGTTATGTTTATTCATTTTCCATGACGGCTCAGGAACAAAAACTTTATCTTCTTCAAAACAATCAATGCATGCTTTGCCACCAAAACCCAAAGAAGATAGATGTTTATTGAGTTGATTGATATCAGATCTATATGCCAAATCAAAAAAATAGGTATTTGAACTTTGGGTTATGGCTTTGAATAAATTTGTGTCACCGTGCCCTCCTTCTTTCCAATCTCTATAAATCCTTCCATCCTCTGGTAATGTAAAAAATCCTTCATCAAAGATTGAGAAATCCCAATCAATCAATCCCTCTTCGATACCGTACATTGCAATAGCGGGTTTTATTGATGAGGCGGGTGGATATCTGCCTTTGAGCGCTCTGTTAAAAAATGGTTTTTCCTCGCTTAATAAAAGCTCATCAAAATCTTTTTGTAAGATGCCATTTGCTAATTGATTTGTTGGAAAGGTTGGTGAACTGAAGAGTGTAACTATTGAGCCATCTTTAATATCTATTGCTACTACTGCTCCTTTTTTATCATTAAAAGCTTTATGCGCTGCTTGGTGAGACTTTAAATCAAGGCTTGTGTACAAATTATTGCCTACTTTTGGCTCAGAAGAAATCTTCTCGTCCAATGTTCTTCCTCTTGCATCGACCTCTCTAAGGTTATTACCAAATTCTCCCGTTAAAATATCCTCATAAGTGAATTCCAAGCCTGTTTTCCCAATAATTAATTGATTTGTATAAGTGAAACTAATTTTCTTATTTAAACTTCTTTTTTCGTAAATCTCATCGAGCTCATCGTCATTTGGCCTTCCTACATAACCAATTGAGTGAGAGAAGATCTCAGGATATAAATAATTACGTAAATACCTTTTCCCAACATAGGCATTTTCAAACATATGGCTCCTAACCAGAAATTTTGCCTTGTCTTCGTCGGAAATAGATTGCTTTAAGGTTAATTCTTTATTTAATGTCTTTGCTTTTTTAAATTGTGATAAAAATACTTTCTTATCCTCTTCATCTATTTCTAAAAAAGAAGAGAGTTTTAATAAAAAATCATCTGGATCATCAATAAAAAAAGGTTTAGTAATCAAATCAAAAGTTGGGATATTATTTACTAATATTTCCCCGTTTCTGTCAAAAATAATTCCTCTTAAGGGCTGAACTGATATCTCCTCATTTTTATTGTTTTCAGCCGCAATTTCGTATTCAGAATAATTTGAGATTTGTAAATTAAATATCTGATAATAAAAAACTACTCCCAGAATACCAAAAGTGACATAGAGAAAAATAAGTCTTTTATTAAAGCTTATTTTTTCTTTGTAGGTTTCATTTATTTCTGTCATTTGTGGTAAGACTTGTTTTGTATAATTGTTATAGACCTATAGAGCTGCTCAATAAGTAAAATCTTAAATAATTTATGAGGAAAAGTTAATGCAGAAAATGAAATTACATGATCTGATTTTGCAAGAAATGACTCACTCAACCCATAAGATCCTCCAATAATAAGGCTACAGCTTTTTCCTGAGCTTAAGAATGTTTGAGTAAGGTCTGCAAATTGCAAACTATCTAGCTGTTTGCCTTTTCTATCAAAGGAAATTATTAATGAATTTGGCTTAATCCTTTTTAAGATATTCTTTTCTTCATTAATTTGAACTTCTTTTATACTTAAGTTTCTTCCTTGAGCAGGTTTAATATTTTGTATAGTTATGTTGGCGAATGACGAAATCTGTTTTAAATAAAATTTTAAAGTCTCGTCCTCCCATTTGGTTAGCTTATTAGATATTGATATAACTTCTAATTTCATAAATTAGAATTTAAAGTGGCGTCCTCATACCCCCATAGTGTTTCTAAATCATAGTAAACGCGAGTTTCATTATTCATTATATTTATTACTAGGTCTTCACAATCAATTAAGATCCAGTCTGAAGTATCCTGTCCCTCAACTCCTAGAACTAAAATATTATTATTTTTAAGATCTTCAACAACTCTATCTGATAGTGCTTTTGCATGCCTTGATGAAGTGGCTGATGCAATAATCATTTCATCTGCAAAGGAAGAAATCTTCTTCAAATCGATGCATACAATGTCTTTAGCTTTTAATTCCTCAAGGGAGTTTATGCAGAGTTTTTTTAATGAAGTTTTTGCCAAGTTGTTTTTGCTTTTAATTCATTAAGTATATGATAAAAAAAGATATTATTATTAATTAATTATGCAAAAATATTTGTCGGAAAATCTTATTGATATATTTTTCCTTCTTGGAATCAGCTCAGTTGTAATTTTAGTAATAAGCGCTCTTTCGATCGGCTACTTTATAAAAAAAATACCGCATGACTATTTTTTAGATGATAAGAGAGGTATATCTGAATACAAGAATAAGAACCCTATTTTTTGGATAATTACATTAGCATTAAAAAATATCATTGGTTATTGCTTGATTATGGGTGGTATTTTAATGCTTGTTCTTCCTGGCCAAGGATTGCTAACGATTTTGGTAGGACTTATGTTGAGTGACTATCCAGGAAAATTTAAGTTGGAAAAAAGAATTATAAAAACAAACCTGGTTTTAAAAACTATAAATTGGTACAGAACCAAATCAAATATACCGCCATTAATCTTTAAATAATTCTTTTATTAGAGCTATCTCAAGGTGTATTATTCGACTTATTAATTTATAAAAACTTTATCGGTGGAGGAGAAAAGATGTCAGTAACAAATACAAAATGGGTTTTAAAAGAAAGGCCTCAAGGTCTTGTTAAGAATGAGAATTTTGAGCTTATAAAAGAAGAACTAAGAGATATTCAGGATGGGGAAGTCCTTATAGAAAATCAATATTTATCTTTTGATCCAACACAAAGAATGTGGTTAACAGATTTACCTGGATATCTTCCTCCGGTTCAAATTGATGAAGTTGTAAGATCAGGTGGAATTGGGAAGATTGTTGAATCAAAAAATGAGAATTTTTCCGAAGGCGATTTAGTAAGTGGCATGGTTGGATGGCAGACCCATCACATACCTTCAGAAAACGACTTAAAAACAATGCGTAAAGTTCCCGATGTTCTTCCAATACCGTCTATGTTGAATATTTTTGGAACTACTGGAATTACTGCTTACTTTGGCTTACTCGATATTGGCAATCCTCAGCCAGGTGAGACTGTTGTTGTCTCCGGAGCAGCCGGAGCTACAGGAGCGATGGTGTGTCAGATTGCAAAAATCAAGGGATGTCATGTAATTGGAATTGCTGGTGGAGACGAAAAATGTTCTTGGCTAANAGACTGCGGAGTNGATGATGTAATAGATTATAAAAATTCTAATGTTGCNGAAGAGTTAACTAAGCTAGCTAAAGATGGAATAGATATTTACTTTGATAATGTTGGCGGACCTATTTTNGAGTCTGTACTGTTTTTAATTAATATTAATGCAAGAATTATCTGCTGTGGAAGTATTTCAAACTATACAGGAGACCAAATGCCTGTAGGGCCAAGAAATCTCACTATGTTGATAGTAAGAAGAGCTAAAATGCAGGGATTTTTGGTTCTGGATTACTATGGCCGAGCCAGTGAAGCAATTGATGATATTTCTAAATGGGCAATGGAA
>JGI24820J26691_1000249_pt1 | contig 15802 bp, 15 predicted proteins | sample METZYME_5_50m_FD_26691 | JGI IMG/M metagenome (IMG submission 26691) | reverse complement strand
CCATTATTGTTCCCTCGACAGTAACAATCTTAATTTCATTTTTACTTTTTGATGGCATTTCCTCATCGAAGCTTGCTAGATAGCTACGATAGTAAACCGCATTAAGTTCATCTTCATCATCTTCAGAAGCACCAAATTTCTCAATCATTCGTTTATCGAATGCCTCATCCTCTTCATTTAAATCTATTAGACCCCAGACTACATTTGCGCCCAATTCTTTTACTTCGTTTGAGATTATCTGCTTATAAGATTCATCAGCAATCCACTGCATATCAACTTCTCTATTCTGATATACAAAATCTTTCCATTTGGTCCAAAGGGGTTCATAAAATGCAAGATTTTCTTTAGCTTCATCACTCATACTGCTTCTTGTAAATGATTCTGGACCAGTCTTAAAATCTCCAGCCGCAAAAATCCTTGGTGTAATTAGGAATTTTTCAAAAAAGTTTTTCAAATAAGGTTGAGAACCACCAAAACCACTTATGCCGACAGTTGAGTAAGTTGGCATAGATATTTCAGAACCACCAGATGCCATTAAATATCCTGCATTCCCTAAGAAATCTGATCTAATTACAATTTCTTTTCCTGAATCAACAGCTTCCTTAATCTTTTTTGCAATTGGAAGTGCATACACAATGCTTACCCCAAGTCCAGATGGATCAAAAATCATTGCATCAACACGTTCATCATTTTTGAAATCTTCAAAGAAATCCAACATATCTTGATACGGATAATAGATTGGTTGTGATTGAGCTAAACCAAACTCGCTTTCTTCCCACCATTGAACAGGTGCTGGAGTAGGCGCTTGATCAACAACCACACCATTTGGACTAAAAACTACTACTTTGCCAGTTGGATCAATTTCATCTGAAGTCTCCCAAAGAGGGCTTATTAGACTTAGCACTATATTTACCGCAACAAATAGAAAGATTCCTGTTGCTAATGTGAATCTTACCCCTTTCCAGAAATAATCTCTTCCAAGCCTGATATAGCTCCAAGTTGTTTTTAAAAAGTTGCCTATTTGATCAATAGCACTTTTGTTAGATTTGCTTTTTGTTTTTGCCATGATTTTCCTTTATGTAAAAAAATTAAACTGATCTTCCATTGTATCAGCAAGTTTTCTTGCAGCAAACTTTTGCTTTAATTTAAGCCTGATGACCTCAAATAATATAATTAATGAAATTGAATAAACTCTTATTACTATTAATCTTGTTTTTGGCTTCTTGCTCAAGACTCGATATTAAAACAACTCAAGGTGAGAAATTTTCATCAAATTCATTTAAAGAAAATATTGTTGTTTTAAATATTTGGGCTGATTGGTGTCCACCATGTATAGTTGAAATGCCATATTTTAACAAGCTTGATGAAGATCCAAATATTATTGTTTTAGGCTTTCATTTCGACCAATTTGATGTTCTAGAGTCAGATGAACTGAATCGAATGATAAAAAAATTTAATATGAAATTTCATAATATAGAAAATGACCCTAGAGAAATTTGGGGCATAGATATTCCAGAAAATGTGCCAACAACTTACATAATTAAAGATAATCAAATAGTAAGCACACTTATAAAGCCTCAAACATATGAGTCGTTGGTTAAAGCTACTGAAATTTAGTCGATTACCTGAGACTTAAACTTACCTTTTGCAAGCTGTGTGTCCAGAACATCACCCTTTGATAATTTAGATGGATCATCAATTATGGTTCCATCCTGATCGAATGTAATTGAATAACCTCTTTTGAGAATCTCATTAGGGTTTAATGCTGAAATTTTTTCATATTGGATAAGTATCCTATTTTCAAGATTCTTGAGACGCATTCTAATTTTTTCTAGCAGATTATTNTGAGCATTACGTATTTTATCTTTGGCAACTGCAATTTTTTGACTGGGCGATAAAGCATCTAACTTTGCACTCACCAGGCTNTANTTTGCATTCTTGTTANTAATTTTAAGTTTCATTCCAATTAACAATCTTTCGCTGATCATATCTAGTCTTTGATATTGATCCTCAAGTCTCTGCTTTGGTGATTTCAGCAATCTAGAAAGATTATGAATTTTTTCTTTTAAGTTGCGTATGTAACTAGTGGATTCTTTTTGTAATCTTTCTTTCAGATACAAAAAATAATCATTTAATTTGCTTGCACCTTCAGTAATAATTTCAGCGGCAGCTGTTGGGGTAGCTGCTCGAGTGTTAGCAACAAAATCAACTAAAGTAAAATCTGTCTCATGACCAACACCGCTTATAACTGGAAGAGGATAGTGTGCCATATACCGACATAGCTCTTCATCATTGAACGACCAAAGATCCTCAATTGAGCCTCCACCTCTACAGACAATTACAGCATCAACAGCGTTTTGTTCACTGAAAAATTTTATTCTTTCTAAGGCTTTCTTTATAGAAGCCGCTGAACCCTCACCTTGTACTTTGCTAGCTACAACAATCGCCTCCACATGAGGTGCTCTTCTATTTAATGTTGATAAAACGTCTCTTATTGCAGCCCCTTGTGGTGATGTTACTATTGCAACTCTACTTACAATCTCAGGAATATTCTCAGGAAGCTTAATTTGAAATAAGCCTTCTGTATTCAGTTTATTTTTTAATTGCTCATACTGTCGCATGAGCTCACCAAAACCAGCTAACTCCATCTTGCTTGCAATAAGTTGATACCTACCAGATTTTGAATATATTGATAGCTTTCCTTGCAGAATTACTTGGTCGCCTTCTTTGGGCTTAAATCTCAGAGCATTATTCTGAAGCCTAAACATCGAACAGCTTAGTACTGATTCAGAATCTTTAATGGAGAAATACCAATGTCCAGATGTTCCATATTCTCTAAAATTTGATATCTCACCAGCTACCCACAATGGTGGAAAGGCTTCATTAAGAAAATCATTTGCAGTTTTATTTATTTCCGTCACCGATAAGATCTCTCTTTCAGCAATATTATTTTCGGAGTAGTCTTCCATTTAAAATTATTATATTCTATTGATCTTCGCGAGTTTAGCTCAGTTGGTTAGAGCACCTGCCTTACAAGCAGGGGGTCGTAGGTTCGAATCCTACAACTCGCACCATTACCATTATGACAGATAAGATTCAAAAGTTTTTAGATTTTCATAAAGAAGCCGGTGGTACCGGAAAATTATTTAATTTTGAATTGGTAGAGTATTCAGAAGGTTATCTTGAACTAACTGCTGAATTTAATGATAACGCACTTAATCCCGATGGATCTGTCCAAGGTGGAATGATGACAGCAATGTTAGATGACGCNACTGCATTGCTTATAATAATNGAATCAAATGCAACAATTTATCCTAGTTCTACAAATCTGCACTCTCACCACCACAGACCATTATTTAAAGGCAAAGTAACTACGAAAGCTCAACTAGTTAAGCAGGGCAANACAATAGCTACTGTTAAAGGCGAGATATATGATTCAGAAAAAAGGCTAGCTACAACTCTTATGCACACGATTTTTCTCAAGAGAAGAGACTAGGTTGATTTTTTGNGATCTGTGATTAATTTCAATCCAATCAAACCAGCAATAATTTCAAAGACTAAGTAAAACACAAAGATAGAAGAGGGCATACCGTCAAAGCTAATGCTTAAGATTCTGCCAAAACCAATGCCAAGCATAAAAATCGTACAACTCCAAAGAGCAGACAATTTTAAAGAATTATAGAAGGCACCTATACACCAAAAAATACACAAAGCTATATAGAGACCCATAATTGCTCTGAGAATGTTTAGCATATTTATGTTGATAATTTCTATTCCGTAAAAAAAAGGCATGCTCAAAAGCGGATTGGCGCCATAAAGCAAAGATACTGGAAATACACCAGCAGCAATGAACAATAAGAAAAAAGACGATTTATCCATAAATAAAATACTAGCAAAAAAAAAGCCCGCTATTGCGGGCTTTTTAATTTAAGAAATACTGATTTAGCCTTTTGCTACACCAGAGTCTCTCATAGCTGCATACCAGATAACCAATCCAAATAAGAATTTGTTAACAAGGTCAGCTAAGTTATAAAGTGTATTCAGACCAGCAGAGTCAACTCCACCACCTAAATAACCCATGAAGTAACCAATTGGGTAAATTGCCCAACCTACAGTTACAATCCATTTTATTCCGTCGAAAGCCATCACAAGGTTTTCATTACCTGCGGAATCTTTGATTTGAGCTGCTTCACCCACAAAAATGTAGTAGATGATAAATACCCAACCAACCATTCCAACAACGAAACCCATCATTGGTGACATAACGCCAGTTTCACCAAAATATCCTCCTAAGAGCATAACTAGTGATCCGACTAATAGCTTCCAAAATACTCCAAGACTAACAGCAGTACATGCTGCAAGAATTAGATAAAATTCGACAATTTGCATAGGAACAGTAATTAACCAATCAATGTATCTATACACTGTTGGTGATTCACCTGTTGCTACCCAAACATCTCTCATATACATGTAGTGCCAGAAGGCAACGAAGCATACGAGACACGCTACAGTAAGTGATGTTTGCCATGAAGCTTTTACTGTGCTTCTTTCCATCCAGAAAAATAATGCACCAGCTGCCATAACAGCAGTAGCGATCCAGAAGGAAATTCCGACAACATCATCTGTTGCTAGAAAATAATTCATAATTTTCTCCCCTATTATTAGTTAATTAACAAATAGTAAGACCATTTTATTAAGCAAAACCGCAAAATTCAACTTTATTTACAACTCAAAAAGTTGTAAATCTTCCACATTTGTACCAAAATTTACACTTCGCGGTCCGGTAGTTCAGTTTGGTTAGAATGCCTGCCTGTCACGCAGGAGGTCGAGGGTTCGAGTCCCTTCCGGATCGCCACTAGGTATTTATGGTTGCTGATATAGCTCTACAGATCATTCTAGCTGCAGTTGTTGGCGGTATTTGGATTACACCATTAGTGGTAAGCCCAGCTGCAAAAGCAAGTCTTGATGAGAAACTTTAAAGTTTTTCTTGAAATCATTTTTCTTTAGATTTCATCTTTTTATCGTGATAATGCTTTTAGGTTACTTAAGTATTGTCTATTTTGTTAAGTTAGAAGAATACGATCTTATATGGTCTTCGACACAAAATCTTGTCATGCTCGTGCTTTTGGCTGTCAATGTAATTAATCTTTTATTAAGCCTGATAATCAATAACACGAAACTTGATACTGCTAGTATATTTTTTAAAGTCATGCATGGTTTAAGTGTTGCAATATTTGCTTCAACATCATTAGTTTCGTTATATTTTCTGATAGAAAAATTTATCTCAATTTGAAGAAACAACATTTACCGACAAAAATTTGTAAAGTTTGCGATAAACCTTTCGCATGGAGAAAAAAGTGGAAAAAAGATTGGGATGAGGTAATTTACTGTAGTGAAAGATGCAGAAAACAAAAAAAAGCATCATCAAAATAAATCTATGCTTTTTCTAAGCTGTAATAGTTCTAAACTATGCTTAACAAATAAACTTAATGGCTTCTTATTTAAATAAGTTTTCAATTTTACTTCTGCTGGGTCTCTATATTCCCATATTGTTTTTAGGTATTTTTGATTTAGACGAAGGTGCATTTGCTTCATCATCACTGCAAATGTTGAGAGATAATCAATATTTGATTCCCTATTTAGGTGATGATTTGCGATTGGAAAAACCTATTTTTACTTATTGGGTTCAGGCTTTTTCAATGACATTATTTGGAGCAACTGAGTTTGCTTTAAGAATACCATCTATTATTGCGTCATTAATTTGGGGAATATCTTTTGCCAGTTTTGTAAGGAAACATGACAATAAAATTTCTAAGACCTCAATATTTTTAAATCTTCTTACTTTGCCTGGTGTTTTTATAATAAGTTTCGCTGCGACAGCAGATGCATTTTTAAACTTATTTATTACTCTCGCTCTTATAAATTTATTTGATTATTCTCAAAAACCATCTAATCGAAATATTTTAAAAGTAAGTTTCTATATTGCTCTTGGCTTTCTAACTAAAGGGCTAACGATAATTGCAATCTGTGGACCAGTCATATTCCTATTCCTTCTCACGCAAAGTAAGTTAAAAGTTTTTTTTAAGATGCTGCTTAATTGGCGTCCATGGATATTGTTTCTTGTTTTAGTTGCTCCATGGTTATATTTAGTTTCACAACAAATTGAAGAAGTTGATTTAAGCTATCTCTTCTTGGGCCAAACATTTGGAAGGTTTACCCAAACTTTTGAAAATCATACCGGACCTTTTTATTACTACTTGCTTGTATTGCCAATTTTGATTTTGCCATATTTATTTGATTTTTTAAGGGGTGTCAGAAACCTTCAAATAAGAGCTAATCAACTAGATAGTTTTATGCTTATTTGGTTTTTATTTGTCTTGATATTTTTTTCATTTTCATCCACAAAGCTACCACACTATGTTTTATATGGTATTAGTCCTGTTGCTTATGTTGTTACTAAACAACATCTTCGAGATAGAAACATTAGTGTAAGTTTATCGTTCTGGTTATTTAGCATTATTATTTGGGTCTTATTAGCTGTATTACCTCAAATTCTTTCTTATTTAAATGAGGTAAAAATTAATTATGAAGTTTCAGATATTGTTTTGCATGATTTTAGCTCGGATGTTGTTTTTGTGTCTGTATGTTTTGTGATGGCTCTGTTTTCTTCTTATTATTTTTTCGCCAAGAAAAGCAGTAATAATCTGAAGAGGGCTACAGCTATTGCAATGGTTGGTTTAATATCCATTAAGATTCTTCCTTACGTACACGATGCTTCTCAAGGAGATATTAAAAAACTTGGCTTGCAAGCTAGAGAGTTTGAAGAACCAATTTCTATGTACAAATTAAATAAACCAAGTTTCAGTTTCTATGCTCAAAAGAATTCACTCAGAGGGTTGGAATCGTCTGAATTAATTTTTACTCGCACTGATAAAATCAAATATCTAGAGCTTGAATATGAAGTTATATCAACAAGTGGTAACTATATGATACTAAGGTTAAAGAATGATTGATTTCAAAATGTTATTAAGTGCTATTTCCTTGCTGGCACTTGGTTTAGTTCTAAAGTATTTTCCTGCCATTGATATGTATTTTTTGCGGGCCTTAAATTCTTTGATGTCTCATGAAGTATTTTTAAGTTATTTTACAGAGCTCGGTAATGGCTTTATTTGTCTATCAATCGTTATACCCTTGCTTAGTTTTTTATCGAATAAACTCAGCTTTTTAAATTTTGTAAAGTTAGAGGTTTTAGTTATTTCTGGAGTTTTTATAGGTTGTTGTGTTTCAGTTTTAAAACAAATCACAGCTTTTTCAGTGAGACCGGGTTTCTATCAATTTGATGATATAAATTATCTTGAGCCTGTTTTCTCTTATAGCAGTTTTCCAAGTGGACATAGTGCGACAATAGTAGGTCTTGTGTTGATATGGTTGCACCATGCAATTAAAAACACCAGCAACTATTCTTCAAAAATTTTAATTGTTTCACTTCTTCTTTTAGCAATATTGGTATCACTTTCTAGAGTTGCGGTAGGAGCTCATTGGATTTCAGACATTATTGGTAGTTTCGGTATTGCTCTGTTAGCCCTTGAAATATCGAAACATGATCTTTTTAAGAAAACATTAAAAAACGATATAGCTAAATATTTAAGCTATTTGCTTGTTGTGCTTTCATGGACGTATATCATTAGTCAAGGATCTATTTATTGAAATGAGTTTTGATTTAGCGTTTTCACAGTGGCTTTATAATTTTTACTTTTTAAGTGATTTAGCATATTTATTTTCTGGAAGAATATTTTCTGGATTTCTTGTTTTTAGTATTGGTTTTTATTTTTATAAAATAAAACAGCTCAAAACATTCATCTTCATATGTGTCATTACTGGTTTAGGAGATTTCATAGGGAATCTTTTAAAGGACGTGTTTCTTCAGCCAAGACCATGTTTTAGTGATATTCAATATTTTCCGGAGCTTGATAAATGTGGTTATCAATTAACTGGCATGCCATCGAATCATGCGCTAAATTTTTTCACTTTCTCCACTCTGGTGCACCTAATGTTAAAAAATAAAATCATAAGTTTTATACTCTTTTTTTTCTCAATTCTCGTAGCTTTATCGAGAGTTTTATTAGTAAAGCACCTTCTAAGTCAAGTTATAATAGGAAGCATAATAGGAATATTTTTAGCATTCACAGCATTTAAGATCTCTAGAAGATGGATAAAAGTTTAGACCTTAGCGTTATAGCACCAGTTTTTAATGAAAAAGAAAACTTGGAAGCATTCATAGCTTCAGTTAAACAAGCTATGAGTGCAAATAGATGGAGTTGGGAGTTAATTTTGGTAGATGATGGGAGCGAAGATGGCTCACCAGAATTATTAAAATCTTTTTCTTCTGAGAATAGTAATATTAGATGCCTGCTGCTTTCTAAAAACTACGGTCAAACAACTGCTATACAGGCTGGTTTTGATGCAGCTTCAGGAAAGTATTTGGTAACTTTAGATAGTGATTTGCAAAATGATCCTGAAGACATCTCTAAAATCCTGAATAAGTTAATAGATGAGGATCTTGATTTGGTGGTTGGCTGGAGAAAAGACCGAAAAGATAATTTTCTTATGAGAAAATTACCTTCTTTAATCGCAAATAGACTAATTGCAAACATAACAGGCGTGAAACTACACGATTATGGGTGCAGTCTTAAAGCATACAGATCAGAGGTTCTAAAGGAAGTTAGACTTTATGGCGAAATGCATCGATTCATTCCAGCTTGGATGGCAACAAAGATACCCCCATCAAAAATTTCCGAACTTGTAGTGAATCATTCAGCAAGAACAGCTGGGGTATCAAAATATGGTATTTCACGGACCTTTAGAGTTTTTGTTGATCTAATATCAGTTTATTTCTTTATGAAGTTTTTTAGTAAGCCAGGCCATTTCTTTGGCTTGATGGGTTTGTTATTGAGCTTTATCGGCTCGGCTATCTTGGTTTATTTGATGTATGTAAAATTTATTCTTGGGCTCGACATTGGAGACAGGCCTCTTCTAATTGCAGGGACCCTTTTAGTGGTAGTGGGCATACAATTAATAAGTCTTGGGGTGATAGGGGAGATACTCAGCCGTACATATTTCGCATCAAGCAAAGAAAAATCATACTTTGTTAGATGGGATTCAAATGACGAAAACTAACGNAATATCACTGTTAATCCTTGNTTCAGTTATTATCTTTAGGNTTCTATTCGATGTTTACAATAGTATCGAATATCACTATGAAGAAGCACANTACTGGGTTTGGTCNCAAAACTTATCANTAAGTTATCTGACAAAAGGTCCTCTTGTAAGTTGGAGCATATATCTTTCGAATGAGATTTTTGGACAAAACTATTTAGGACTGAAATTTTTTCCTTTATTGGCACTGATAGCTACGATCCTATTGCTTGGATTTATTGCTGAGGAATTATCCTCTGATAAAGATTCAAGACTTCATGGCATTGTATTAGCAGCTTTATCTCCTGCAATTTTCTTCTTGGGTGGGGTTAGCACAACTGATATATTTTTATTTTTCTTCTGGTCTCTTTTTCTTTTTGGATATATAAGATTTTTGAAAACAAGGGATGAAAACTGGTTTTACCTAATAGGTCTGGCTACAGGGTTTGGTCTACTTACTAAACTTTCAATGATTCTTTTGCCTTTATCTATTGTTGTGTATTCAGCCTTTACTCCATTAAAAAAATATTTATTTTCTACCAAGTTTTTTAGCTCAATAGCAATTGCACTGCTAATTTTCTCGCCTGTTTTAATTTGGAATTATTTAAATAACTGGCCAACTATCAGTCATGAAATCTCTCATCTTGCAGCACCAGCAACATCCGCTAACCCTGAAGTGGTAATTTTTTCCATGTTATTGATAGCACCGACATCAATTTTCGTTCTGAGAAGAAAGTTTTTTGATCATATTAGGTTAGAACTTAACAAGCATATTCTCATACCAATGGTTTTAATTTTTATATTCTTTTTTGTGAAAGCACTTTTTGGAAAAGTTCAAGTAAATTGGTCTATGCCTCTTTTTATAGTCTTGATTCCTATCATTGCTGCTTTCGTGAAAGAAATAAAATTCTCTTTTATGCCAGGTTTAGTGCTTATCATTTCTATTTCTATTTTTTCAAATCTAGGCTTCTCAAAGGTTTTCACAGATAATGATCCTCTTCACCCAATGCGTGGGTGGAAAGCAGTATTTGAAGATCTAAACCTAAAGAGAAATTATTCCGTTTTTGCTTCAAATGATTACAAACTGCTTTCCCAAGCTTCATATTATTTAAAAGATGCCAAAAATCTTAAATATGATAGAAATCCAAGCTTTAGAATGACTCATTATGATACTTGGAATAATGAATTCTCGGACGCGGACAACATAATTTACCTAACTTATGAGAATAAAAGGATTGTAAATAAAGATCTTGATTGTATTTTAACTTCAAGCTCCAATATCGATTTAAGAAAAAATTTATCCCTGTATACTTGTAAGAAAAAATGAAGATTGGAATTATAGGTTCAGGTAAATTCGGGGTTGTTTTAGCTCAAATTGCATCTGAAAACAAAAATAATGTTTTGATATTTTCAAGAAGAGAGGATGAGGTTGAAAGTATTAATGAGAAATTCAAAAGTTTATCTGGTGTAGTATTCAGTGAACCAGATTTTGTTAAAGCCACATCTAATAGTTCAGATTTAGAGAGCCTTGATGCGATTTTAATCACGATTCCAAGTAAAGACTTTAGAAGTGTTTTTGAAACTCTTCATCTTGATGTAAAAAAGACAAAAATTGTTAGTTGTACAAAAGGTTTTGAAGAATCAACAGGCTTGCTTATGACTGAAGTTCTGCACAGAGACTTTAAAGTTCCAAGTGAAAATCTACTGGTATTGAGTGGCCCAAATCTTTCAAAGGAAATAAGTAACAAAGAGCTTACAGGCACTGTTATTGCTGGTGAAGATAAGAAATTCGCAATAGAGTTAGGAAATGTTTTGAGGAATGATTATTTTATTCCGTTTTACAGTCATGATAGATATGGAGTTGAGCTTGGTGGAGCTATGAAAAATATATATGCCATCGCATCGGGATACTTTCATGAGAAAGGAGTCGGAGAGAATACTATAGGATTCTTGCTAACAAAAAGCCTTGAGGAAATCTGTATATACAGCTCAGCTAGGGGCGCAAATCCAGAAACTTTTTTAGGCTTATCTGGGGTAGGGGACTTTGTATCAACAGCATTATCTAAAGACTCACGTAATTATTTATTTGGTACTTATTTAGCAATGGGCTTGAATCCTGTTGATGCAATTGAAAAAGTCGGAGATACTGTCGAAGGTTATCTTGCATCGAAGATTGTATTTAAGGACGCAAAAGAAAGAGGCTTAGATTTGAAGATTCTCTCATTTGTAAATCAAAGTTTTGAAGGTCCAATTTCCTTAGAATTAGCAAAGAAAACTTTAATCGCAGACTAAATTTATAAAGTTGAAACCCTTAAAATTTAATTAAAGTCTTCGTCACCAAGGTCAGAATTTAACTTGTAGTCAAACCCTGTTGAAGTTTTAATATTGTCCTTTGAAATTTTTAAATCAGTTATATCTAGAACATCTTTATCAAACTCATAGATTGGTTTAATCTCATTATTTACTGCCATAGACCTATTAGATTTTCTTATTTCAAGCGTCTCATCTTTCTTTGCAAGCCATTTATTTATATCTTTCTGTGAATGTTTTTTCTTCAGCAGTTCAGTTGTTAAATCAGCAGAAATTAAAGCAGAAGATGCATTATTACCACCAAATCCCTTCGAATTCATGAAAATTACGTCTTTTTTATTGTCAAAAGCTCTATCTTGTAAGAAATAATCAAGATTTTCTCTCGAAACATCATCAGCTAGCTTCGGAATAGTGCATATACCAGTCAATTTTTGCGTTTCTAAGGCACCAAGACCAGACCAAATTTGATCCATTCCTGCAGCTCCCATAGTATGTCCTAATTTAGATTTAACAGATGATACAGGTAGTGCATCTACATCATATTCTTTTGCGAATGTAGATATAATATGTGATTCAGTAATTCTGTTAAGAGGTGTTCCAGTTCCGTGGGCAAGAAAAGCTGTATTATCTTTTACTATTTTATCTCCAAACACCTTTTCGATATCTTTGAATGTCTTGCCTACTGAAAAATAATTTCCAGCACCAGGTCCTGAAATTGATTTTTTATTGCCGTCGGCATTAATATTCACATTTAAAAAACTTCCTCTGATATTTGCTCCAACTTCTAAAGCCAATCTATCACTCATTAATATTGCAAACCCTGCTGACTCACCACATACCATACCCATATTGTCTCCAAAGGGACGACAGTATTTTTCATAAATTAGATCCTCGCCTTCGCCCAAAAGGTTTTGTAGGTTTTTCATTCTTTCATCTGTTGCCATTGCACCCATTGCACAAAATCCAATATAAGCGGGTGGTCCTAATATTGCTTCTGATGCTCCAACAATTACAAGTTCACTTTTTCCGCTCTTAATTAGTTCAACTCCTGCATTGAGGTTGTATAAAGAAGTTGCACAAGCTCCTATAAAATGTCCAGTAATACCCAAGCTACCAGTTACATAAGCATTTATGAAATCTGCTGGCATCTCTGGAAGCGTGAAAGAAATTTGTTTTGAGGTAGCTCTTTGTCCAAGTGGATGAGATGCAAAAAGCCCATCACCAGAGTATCTATCCATATTCATGACGGCACAACCTGCGAAACAGCCAACTTTATCTCTGCCATAATTGTCTATTACATTTCTCACATCAAGACCTGTATCTGACATTGCATCAGCTATGCCCATTATGGACATACCCAGAGCTTTTGGATGCTGTCTTGAAGGATAGCTTTTTACTGGATCGAGTCTGAAAGGCAATTGAGCGCATGCATTGGCCTCAAAATCATAATCATAAGTCCAAAAAGTCTCTCTGAAGAAATCATAATCAAGCTTTCTCATTAGAGTGTTGCTTAAAACTTCACTTTCTTTTGAAAGGCAGAATTCTTCCAATTTTTGCTTTTCAGCTTCAGGAACTTCGTCGCATAAAAGCAAAACAGATTTTAGGTAATCTAATTTATTAGTATCACTTTCAAGCTCATATATCATTCTTGTATATGAAAGATTGTGTGATGCTCGGCCTGCTGGAGTCATACCTCCAAAACCAACTAAACAGGGTATAGGTTTATTTGACATTTACTCTTTTCTCCATCGAATGAATTGTATTGTATATTAATGTATTGATTGTCATAGGACCAACTCCTCCAGGCACTGGTGTGTAAGCTGAAACAACTTGTTCAACATTGCTTAGGTCTACGTCACCACAATTTTCATCAGGATGATAACCTGCATCAATTAACACTGAACCAAGTTTTAATTTACTAGAATCAATAAATTGTGGTTTGCCAACAGCAGCCACAACTATATCTGATTGAGCTAANAGCTCATTTAAGTTTTTTGTTTTTGAATGAGCTACAGTGACAGTTGCATTTGCATTNAATAGCATAGCTGCCATAGGTTTGCCTAATATTTGACTTCTTCCAATCACCAAAGCAGTTTTGCCTTCAATTGTAATTCCATAGTGATTTAAAAGCCTCATTATCCCAAGAGGAGTGCAAGATCCAAATGAATCAATTCCCATTGATAAATTACCAAAGCCTAATGTGGTTACTCCATCAACATCTTTTTCAATGTTGATTGCATTAAAACACATTAATTCATCTACGTGGTTTGGCACAGGATGTTGTAAAAGAATACCATCTACTTGCTCATCATTATTCAACAGATCTATTAACTCCAATACTTCTCTTGTTGAGCATTCAACGTCTTTTTTATATGTTCTTGTTTCAANACCTATGGTATTACAGGCTTTTTCTTTCATGGACACATATGTAGCTGAGGCAGGATCTTGTCCTACTAATATAGCTGCNAGACATGGCTTTCTTCCATGGTTAGTTAATAAATCTGAAGCTTTCTTAGATAGTTCTTCATTGCTTATGGCGGCGAGTTTGCGTCCATCTAATACAATACAGTTATTCACGAAATATCCCTTGAGTTATAAGCCCATAGTTTATATGATTTCCCTTTCGGGGCATAGCGCAGTCTGGTAGCGCACCTGGTTTGGGACCAGGTGGTCGCAGGTTCAAATCCTGCTGCCCCGACCAGCGCCAGTAGCTCAGCTGGATAGAGCAGTAGCCTTCTAAGCTATTGGTCGGGGGTTCGAATCCTCCCTGGCGCGCCAATTTTTTAGATGCCTATAGACTTGTAAGACTCGATTAATTTCTTAATTGAATAGATGTAAGCTGTTGTCCTCAATGATGGATAATTATTCTCATTCCAAATATCACTCATATTTTCATATGCTTCTGTCATCATGTCTTCTAAACCTGACCTTACTAGGTCTAATTCAGTTGGACCTTGATTTAATAAATCCTTTGTCTTACTGGAAACTTTTGATCCTGTTGTATTCTCAATAACACTCAAAAGAGAGGCATTTTCATATTCTTTCCTTCTCTTTTCCATCCTTCCAAACCTCATGTGTGAAAGATTTCTAACCCACTCAAAATAACTAACAGCAACCCCACCTGCATTTGCATATAGATCAGGAATAATTAAAACTCCTCTCTTATTCAAATAGTGGTCAGCTCTTGAAGTCAAAGGACCATTAGCGCCTTCGCAAATAACCTTAGTGTTGAGAAGTTTTTCATTTTCTTCTGTGATAGTTCCTTCTGTTGCTGCTGGAATAAAAATATCGCATTCTGCAGAAAGCACTTCAAGTTTCTCTTTCAGCTCTGCTTGTTTAGGATAGTCATCAGGATTTCTAGATTCTTGTATCCATAGATTAATGGCATCGATATCCAAACCTTTCGGATTATAAAAAGCAACATTTTTTTCTATTACACCAACAATTTTACATCCATGTTCTTGGAGCGCTCTAGCTGCAAAATATCCAACTTTTCCAAGGCCTTCTACAATGATTCTTTGCGAGGAAAGTTTGCCTTTAATTTTTGTTTTCTTTATATCTTGTGAATTAAAGAATGAGGAAAGAGCATAGAAGATACCTCGACCAGTAGCCTCTGTTCTTCCATCGACCCCACCCATATTTTCAGGTTTACCAGTTACACATGCAAAAGCATTAATATCCTGAGGGTTTAGTCTTTTATATTCGTCAGCTATCCAGGCCATTTCCTTTTTGCCCGTTCCCATATCAGGAGCTGGAACATTTAAGCTTGGTGAAATTAAACCTCTTTTAACTAACTCTTCAGTGAATCTTCTGGTAATTTTTTCTAATTCTTCATCATCATATTTTGAAGGATTTATTTTTAAGCCACCTTTGGAACCCCCAAAAGGAACATCGATAACAGCATTTTTGAAAGTCATTAACGCTGCCATAGCTTCAACTTCTGATTGATTTACAGCCGGACTATATCTAATTCCGCCTTTAACGGGTTCAAGGTGTTCAGAATGTACAGATCTCCAACCCGTGAAAACTTTTATTCCTTTATTTAATTTGACTCCAAATCTAATGGTGTGTGTGCTATTACAGGATTTTATTTGCTTGGCTAATCCTGGTTCGACATCAAGTATTTCTATAGCGTCATCAAACATTTTTGTGACACTTTTTAAGAATAAATTATCTTTGCCCATTCTTTCCTCTCCCAATTGCATAATGATATACTTTTTTTCTCAAAGGTTATACAAAAATGGTGGGCGTAGCTCAGTTGGTTAGAGCGCCGGTTTGTGGCACCGGAGGTCGAGGG
>JGI24820J26691_1000248_pt1 | contig 15810 bp, 16 predicted proteins | sample METZYME_5_50m_FD_26691 | JGI IMG/M metagenome (IMG submission 26691) | reverse complement strand
GAGCCAGGAACTTTTTCTATTACACCTTTCTTAACAAGTGCTTTAATGTGTGATTCAGCAGCATTAACAGATTTAAAATCAAGAATTTTTGCGATTTCTGCTCTTGTTGGTGGATAACCATTGTTCTGAACAGATTCTTTGATAACATCAAAGACTTTGATCTGTTGTGAAGTAAGGTTTAACATACTGTAATTATATACAGTAATATGAGAAAAACACAAATATAATGTCAATTTTAAAAATAGGGATAAGTTCTAGAGCTCTTTTTGATTTAAAAGATAGCCATGCCATTTTCAAAAAAAAGGGCATTGATGAATATGCTGAATATCAAAAAAAGAATGAAAATAAAGTCCTTGATCGAGGTGTAGCTTTCGATCTAGTTGAAAAGCTTCTCAAGATGAATAAAAAAAACGATCAGATTGTGGAAGTTATACTGCTTTCAAGGAATAGCTCTGATACAGGTTTAAGAATTTTTAATTCCATTGAAAAAAATAATTTAAATATAACTAGAGCTGTATTTTCAGGAGGAGAAAGTCCATTCCCATATGTAGATGCGCTCGATATTGATTTATTTCTATCTGCAGATATCAAAGATGTAAAAAAAGCAATTAAGAATAATATTGCAGCTGCTCATATCATTACGGATAAATACAAACCATCCGATAGCAAGCAACTGAGAATTGGATTTGATGCGGATGCAGTTATTTTTTCGGATGAGTCTGAAATTACTTTCAAGAAAAAAGGATTAAAAACTTATTTGAAAGAAGAAGGAGCTTCAAAAAAGTTAATGAATCCCGGTCCTTTTAATAGTTTTTTAAAGAAACTTAATGAGATTCAATCAAAATATACTGTTAAAAAATGCCCAATTCGGATAGCTTTAGTTACAGCAAGAGCTGCGCCTGCGCATAAAAGAGTAATTAATACTTTACGTAAAGAAAATATAAGGATTGATGAAACTTTTTTTCTTGGAGGCTTAGCTAAAGGAAAATTTTTAAAGGGTTTTTCAGCAGATATCTTTTTTGATGATTTATCAGAAAACTGTATGGAAACTACAAGCCATGTTTCAACTGGGCATGTGCCATATGGTATAAACAACGAAGAATGAAAATACTCTGTACTGATCTAGAAGGAACTTTGGGACCAGAAATTTGGCAAGAAATTGGTATTGAATTCAATATTAAAGAATTAAATTTAACAACTCGAGACATCCCAGATTTTGATGAGTTAATGCAAATGAGGATGAAAGCTTTATCAAAAAACAAAGTAAGCGTTCAAAAAATAAAGTCTTTTGTAAAAAATATAGAACCTTATGATGGAGCAAAGAAATTCCTAGAGTCTTTAAAGCATGAATATCAAATAGTTATAGTCTCCGATACATTTTACGATTTGTGCATACCACTGGTGTCAAAATTAGGCAANTATCCAATACTTTGCCACAAATTAATCATTGATGATGATTNCATAACTGGCTATGTGAAGAGACAACAAGACCCAAANAAGAAAGTGATCATGGGATTTCAATCCATGAACTATGAATGTTTCTGCATTGGTGATTCCTATAATGATATACAGATGATAGATCAAGCAGATGGAGCATTTATTTTTGCTTCTGCTGAAGTCATCAAATCAAGANCTGATATTATGAATTTTGAAAGTTATAATGATTTAAAACTACACCTTATTNATGAATAATTTCTCCCTCNACAAGTTCGATCGTCCAACCTTAACGCTTCCAAAGAATGGNAAAAAATTACTTTTGCATAGTTGTTGTGCCCCTTGTGCCGGAGAGATTATGGAAGCGGTTGCTGCATCACAGATTGATACAACTATTTATTTCTATAATCCTAATATTCATCCAGTGCAAGAATATGAAATCAGAAAGAATGAAAACATCCGTTTTGCAGAAAAACTCGGTTTTGATTTCATTGATGCAGATTATGATAAAGATAACTGGTTCGAGAGAATAAAAGGGCTTGAAGATGCCCCAGAAAGGGGTGAGAGATGTACAGTGTGTTTTGATATGAGGTTTGAAAGATCAGCACTTTATGCTCATGAAAATGGATTTGACACTTTTGCAACAACACTTGGAATATCAAGATGGAAGGACTTAAATCAGATTAATACATCTGGTTTAAAAGCTGCAAATCGTTATAATGATTTGGAATTCTGGGATTTCAACTGGCGCAAGCAAGGCGGATCTTCAAGAATGTTAGAGATTTCAAAACAAGAAAAATTCTATAAACAGGAATATTGTGGGTGTGTTTATAGTCTTAGAGATACAAATAGGTGGCGAAAATCTCAAGGTAGAGAAATTATAAAAAGAGGTATTAACTTTTACGAAATTAAGACATGAAAAAATTACAAGGTGCTGGATTACGAGGACAATCAGCAGGACAAACCTCACTTTCAACCGTTGAGCAAGAAGGAAGCTTAAGATACTTAGGCTATTCAATAGAAGATCTCGCTGAGCACGCTTCCTTTGAAGAAGTTGCCTTTCTTTTGCTCATGGGAAAATTGCCAAGTGAGAGTGAACTTGTAGCTTTTGAGACAGAACTTGCAGGTGTAAGAGAAATGCCAAAAAGTCTTGTAAATGTAGTTGAATCTATCCCAGCAGATGCCCACCCAATGGAAGTGATAAGAACAATAATTTCTTACATGGGTGTGATTGAACCAGAGAAAACCTTTGATGATCAGCTAGCTGTTACCAAAAGATTATTGGGCGTTGCTACAACTGCTATTGTTTATTGGTTTAAGTATTCTCATGAAGGAATAAGAGTAGATCAAGAATCAAATGAAGTTTCTGTTGCAGCACATTTTCTTAAATTGCTCAGACAAGAAGAGATTCCTGAACTGCACAAGAAAACACTCGACGTATCTCTAACTTTATATGCAGAGCATGAGTTTAACGCTTCAACATTTACAGGTAGGGTATGTGCTTCGACACTATCTGATCTACATTCTTGTTTAACGGCAGCAGTTGGCAGTTTAAGAGGTCCTTTACATGGTGGAGCTAATGAAGAGGCAATGAAAATGTTAGAGGAGATAGATTCTGTAGATGATGTGAAAAGCTTTATTGATAATAAGCTGGAAAACAAAGAAAAAATTATGGGTTTTGGGCACGCCGTTTATTCAGTTAAAGACCCAAGAAGCGACATAATTAAATCTTATTCTGAAAAATTAAGTATAGATCATAAAGATAAAATCCTTCATGATGCTGCTGTTGTTATGGAAGCCTACTTAAAAGAAAAGAAAGGGCTATTTCCAAATACAGATTTTTTCCATGCACCTGCTTACCATTATATGGGTATACCTACAAAGCTATTCACACCTTTATTTGCAATTGCTCGAATCATCGGCTGGTCAGCACATGCCTACGAACAAAGGGGCAATAACAGAATTATAAGACCTAGTGCAGATTATATTGGACCTGAAGACCGAAGCTGGGTCGATATCAAGTCCAGATAATGACTAACTACGACCCTGTAATAAAAAAAATTTCTGATTACGTGCATGGCTATTCGTCATCAGACGAATCTTTAAATGAAGCTAAGACCTGTTTTTTTGACAGCATTGCATGTGGATTCATGGCACTTGAACATGAAAATGCAAAAAAATTTATAGAGCTTGATCATATTAAATATTCAACAGGAAACATTCGTGTACTTGGTACAAATGTCAAAACAAACGCTATAGAAGCAACTTTTCTTAATGGCTTATTCATTAGGTGGTTAGATTTTAACGATACATGGCTAGCAAAAGAATGGGGACACCCATCAGATAATTTAGCTATCATTCTTGCTTTAATCGATCACCTTAAAAATAAATAAGGAAAAAGATTTAACTTTTAAAGAAGTGTTAAATTTCATGATAATGGCTCACGAAATTCAAGGCTGCTTAGCTATAGAAAATAGTCTCAATTCAGTTGGTTTAGATCATGTTGCATTCGTTAAAATTGCTTCAACTGCCGTAGGATCAAAAATGCTTGGTCAAACCAAAGAGCAGACCCAAGCTGCATTAAGCAACGCTTTTCTCGATGGACAAAGTTTGAGAACTTATAGGCACTTTCCTAATACTGGAGCAAGGAAAAGTTGGGCGGCTGGTGATGCAGCTGCTAAGGCACTCAAACAAATCTTTATTAGCGAGGTAAGCAACGAGAATTATCCTACAGCTATTTCAGCAACTAGCTGGGGCTTTAATGAGGTTTTATTAAAGTCACCCTTACAACTTGAGCGAGAACTCGATTCTTATGTAATGGATAATATTTTGTACAAAGTTTCTTTTCCTGCTGAGTTTCACGCTCAAACTGCGGCAGAAGCTGCAATAAAAATTTCTGAAAAACTAAAAGATCGAATAAAAGATATCAAAAATATTCAAATTCAGACTCAAGAACCTGGTATAAGAATTATTTCAAAAAAAGGGCCGCTCACAAACTATGCTGACAGAGATCATTGCATAGAATATATTGTTTCATTCTGTCTCATCAATGGTTCTTTAGATTCAAATTCGTATAAGGATTCTGCTGCAGATGACAGCAACATAGATATGCTAAGAGAGCTGATGACAACGAAAGAAAACCCAAATTATACTGAGATGTACTACGATTTGAATGACAGGGCTATACCAAATAAAGTCACTGTAGAAATGCAGTCTGGTGAAATATTTGAAGAAGAGGTAATTTATCCACTCGGCCATAGGAACAGAAGAGACGAATCAAAAAAATACCTTAGAGATAAATTTCTTGATGGATTAAAAATTCACGATAGAGATAAAGCAAATCTTATAGAATTTTATGATGAAAAAGATCTAGATTCTATTAACATATACGATCTGATTAATAATATTTATAAATGATATGGCAGGAAATACTTTTGGAACAATTTTTAAGATCACCACATTTGGTGAGAGCCATGGTGTGGCTTTAGGTGCTGTAGTTGATGGTTGTCCTCCTAATATTGAGATAAATGAAGAAATCATTCAAAAGGAGTTGGATAAAAGAAAGCCTGGCCAGTCTAAATTTGTCACACAGAGAAAAGAGGAAGACGAAATTGAAATTTTGTCTGGAGTATTTGAAGGCAAGACAACAGGTACCCCAATTGGGTTGTTAATCAAAAATATTGACCAAAAATCAAAAGATTACGAAAACATTAAAAATAAATTCAGACCGGGACATGCTGATATTACTTACCAAGAAAAATATGGGATCCGAGATTATAGGGGCGGTGGAAGAGCGAGTGCACGCGAAACCGCAATGAGGGTTGCAGGCGGTGCAATTGCTAAACAAGTTTTAAATTCCATGAATATAGATGTGAAAAGTGGAGTAGTTCAAGTAGGTAAAATAGAAGCTGAAAATATAAACTTTGATACAGAGAAAAATGAGTTCAATTTTTTAGATGATTCAAAAGTTTTTGAGTTAGAAGAATTCTTTAAAACACTTATCAAGAATCAAGATTCTATAGGAGCTAGAATTTTAATTAATATTGCAGGTATGCCAGCAGGAATTGGTTCACCTGTCTTTTCTAAACTTGATGCTGAGCTAGCAAAAGCATTAATGAGTGTTAATGCAGTAAAAGCAGTAGAAATAGGCATGGGTGCCAAAGTTGCATCAATGAAAGGTTCTGAGAATAGGGACTTGATTACAAAAGATGGTTTCAATTCAAATAATTCAGGAGGAATTCTGGGAGGCATTTCAAATGGAGATGAGATAAACCTTTATGCATCACTTAAGCCTACTTCAAGCATATCCCAAAAAACTTCTACTATTGACACTGAAAATAATGAAGTTGAGTTAGAAATTAAAGGAAGACATGATCCTTGTGTTGGTTTAAGGGCAGCTCCTATTCTTGAAGCTATGACTTCTATATGCATCTTAGATCAAATACTTTTAGATAGAGGACAATGCTTCGATGTACCAAGAAAATTTGATTAATCAATACCAGACACTCGAGGAAATAATATTCCAGCCCTCAATTTTTATCCAAGAAAAATTTAATATTGTTCTGACTGATGCGGAAATTTACATTATTTTCTTCATATCGGTAATTTTTTTTACTGGTCTATTATTCGAAATTGTTAAACCTAAAAGCACTATTAATGACGATCTTTTGCCACAAGGAACAGACAATAAAGGAGAAATAAGTTCTAACTCAAACCTACAAAAAATTGATCTTGCTTATGCTTATGTAAGCATGGGAAAAAAAGCATTAGCTGAGAAAATTTTAAATAATTTGAAAAGAGAAAATCTTTCAAAAAAAGAATTAAGGGAAATAAATAAACTGAAAAAAAAGTTTTAGCATGCAAAGATATTTCGCACAAGTTGAATATGATGGAAGCAAGTATTGTGGTTTTCAGAAGCAAACAGGCACGAAAAAAACAATACAACATTTTCTAGAAAAATCATTTTCAAAAGTTGCTAACCACAGAATTCATGTAACATGCGCTGGTAGAACTGATAGTGGCGTTCATGCAATAAGCCAAATAGTTCACTTTGATACTAAATCAAAAAGAAAAGAAGATTCTTGGATCAAGGGCGCAAATACATTTTTGCCAGAAGATATTGTAATCAAGGGTATTTTCGCAGTAAGAAATAATTATCATGCTCGTTTCGATGCCATAAATAGATCTTACACCTACGTAATTAAAAACTCTCTAACACCTGCTGCTATAGGAGCAAATAATTGTTTATGGATAAGATCAGATTTAAATCATGAAAAAATGCATAAGGCTGCTCAAAAACTGGTAGGCGAAAAAGATTTCTCAGCATTCAGAGCATCCAGTTGCCAATCTAAATCACCAGTGAGAGAAATTTTTTCTACTTCAATCTCTAAAAAGGGCGAATTCATTTTTTTTAGGATAAAGGGGAACGCTTTTATGCTGAATATGGTCAGAATAATTATGGGTACACTCATTAAGGTTGGCAGAGAAGAGCTTACCATAAAAGAATTTGGAGATATTATTAAAAGCTGTGATAGAAAGAGGGCTGGAAAAACAATTAGTCCTCATGGCTTATATTTTGTTGGACCGGAGTATAATGAGCTTGAATATAACAAAAAGGACTTAGTGGATGAATTGGATTAAAGACTTTATTCCAACAATGAAGAAAAATATTTCTGAAACGTTTGGGACAGAAAAAGAAAGCAAAATACCAGAGGGTTTGTGGAAGTCTTGTGATAAGTGCGGATCTATACTTTATATACCTGAGCTAAAGAAAAACTCTTACGTTTGTTCAAAATGCACTCACCATTTCAAGATTAACGTTCAAGAAAGAATTGAGATAACATTCGATGAAAATACTTATAGTGATCTTAATGAGCCTGAAAAGTTTAACGATTACTTAAAATTTAAAGATACAAAAAAATATAAAGATAGATTCCAAGAAGCTCAAACTAAAACTGATTCAGATGAAGCGCTATCAATTGGCACAGGAAAAATTAAAGGCAGAGATGTTGTTGTCGCAATATTTGAATTCGATTTTTTAGGTGGCTCAATGGGAGCTGTAGTTGGCAAAAGATTTGGCAAAGCAGTTGATTATGCTGTTGAGCATGGGAATCCATTAATAGTTTTCTCAACAAGTGGTGGTGCAAGGATGCAAGAATCAATGATTTCACTATTCCAGATGGGCAAAACAGCTGCAGCTGTAAAAAGGTTAAAAAATAAAAAAATACCATTCCTATCCGTACTTGTTGATCCATGTTACGGAGGAGTAACTGCAAGTCTAGCAATGCTAGGTGATCTAATTTTAGCTGAACCAAAAGCAAGGATAGGCTTTTCAGGCAAAAGGGTTATTCAGGATACTGTAAAAGAAGACTTGCCAAAAGATTTTCAAACCGCAGAAAAACAATTACAAAATGGTTTTGTAGATAAAATAATTGACAGAAAAAATTTCAGAGAATTTGTCGATAAAATTCTCACAATGCTTCAGTAAATGAGAGAAATAGTCAAATACCTTCTAGGTATAGTTATAATTCTTACAATTATATACACACTCTATATTAGCTATAACGTTTTTAACTTTATAAATTCAGAAGAATCTACTTTGAGTATGGATGATTATGTTGAACGGGTTGAGTTGCTTGAATCAGAAAGACAGCAGCTTGAAGAAACATTTAACCAGTCAAGCTTTAAAGAGTCATCAAATAATATAAATATAAATTACGATGGTACACCCATAACTTGGGTTCTTATAATTCCTGTAGCTGAAATACCAGGCTCGATTGATGAAGTGGAAAATGAACTTTTGAAGAACGGGTTTATTTCTTTGAGAAAAAACAACAATCTTTATATCGGTCCATATATTGATAGATCTCAATTAGAGCTTGTAAGTGAGTTTTTTAAAGAGACTTATAATTTTGAAACAGATAATATTCAGAAATGGGAAATTTAACTTTTAGTATCCTTGATTTGCTTTTACTCACAGGCATAATTTTGCTCTTCTTCAGAGTAAAAAATAATGGTTTTCTTAAAGAATTAGTTTTTATCACAATTCTATTCACTTATAGCTACATCATTCTTAACAACTTAAAAACCGTTTATGATTTTTTTGAAGACCAGGGCCTTGATTATGCTCAATCAATTTACAACGTCTTTATAGGTCTATTTGCTTGCGCAGGTTTGCCTTTTGTAAATTTTTTTACTGGCTTATATATACCTAAATTCAAAGGAGTAATGAATATCATAATTGGCTGTGTGATAGCGGTGATTAGATTTTTGTTACTGATTTTCTTTATTCTGCAACTTTTTCCGAATTTTACGGATGCATCACTGGTTAAAAACTCATTTGTTGTTAATATCATATTGTCTTACTTTGAGAATATTTTCATATATTTATTAAGTTAATGTGTGGCATTGTCGGTATAGTCCAAAAAGATAGCTGTTTTACAGAGCTATATGATTCATTAATCATGCTTCAACATAGAGGGCAGGATGCTGCTGGTATGACTATTTGCGATAACGGTAAACTAAACTCTAGAAAATCTAAAGGTCTTGTCAATGAAGTCTTTAACCAACAACATTTTGAAAGACTAAAAGGCAGTTATGGTATTGGGCATGTGCGGTATCCAACAGCTGGAGGAAACTCTAAAGAATATGCTCAGCCAATGTATGTAAATTCGCCTTATGGCATATCACTTGCTCATAATGGCAATCTATCAAATACAAAAGAGCTCTCATCTGAACTCTTCCATAGTGATCTTAGGCATATTTCAACAGATTCAGATTCTGAGGTCTTGCTTAACATACTTGCGCATGAAATATCTAAAAGAGGAGAAAATGAACCAAGCCCAGATACTTTCTTTGATGCAGTTGAAAGCACTTTTAAAAGATGTGAGGGGAGTATAAATGTTGTATCAATTATTACAGATTATGGTCTTTTAGCGTTTCGAGATAAATTTGGTATTAGGCCTCTTTCTCTTGGTTCAAGAGTCAACAATGATGGAAATAAAGAATATATGGTTTCTTCGGAAAGTGCAGCCTTTGCATCTTCAAGTTATGAATTAGAAAGAGATATTATGCCAGGTGAAGCAGTTTTCATTTCTTTTGAAGGTGATATTTATTCAAGAATTTGTGCTGAAGATATCTCACTTATGCCATGCTTATTTGAATATGTCTATTTCGCAAGACCAGATTCAGTAATTGATGGGGTAAGTGTTTATCAAGCAAGACAAAAAATGGGTGAAAAACTGGCTTCAAAGATCATGCAAGAAATTCCAAGCGAAGACATTGATGTAGTTATACCCATCCCAGAAAGCTCTATAACAAGTGGAACAAGAGTTGCTCAAATCCTTGATAAAGAGCTTGTTTATGGCTTTGTAAAAAATAGATTTGTAGGTCGAACCTTCATAATGCCAGAACAAGAACTTCGAAGAGCTTCAGTCAGAAGAAAACTTAATCCAATTTATGATGAATTTAAGGGCAAAAAAGTATTACTCGTGGATGACTCGATTGTAAGAGGAACAACTATGAAAGAAATTGTAGCAATGTGCTATAAAGCTGGGGCATCAAAAGTATCGGTGGCTTCAGCTGCTGCTGAAGTATGTTTTCCTAACGTTTATGGGATAGATATGGCAGCAAAAAAAGACCTTATTGCAAGCAATAAAAGTAATAACGAAATTAAAGAATTTCTAGGTTGTGACAATCTTGTTTATCAGTCTCTCAGTGATTTAGAGGATTCGGTACTTGAATTGAATCCTGATTTAAGGGCTGTTGAAAAATCAATATTTGATGGCAACTATCCAACAAATATTAGTCAAGAGTATTTAGAAGAGCTCGAAGAAACAAGAGGCTAAATCTACTGATTTATTTCTTCAATATCAATATGCGATATATCCATATTTCTAACTTTCTTGAGATATTGTTCTATTTCATTGAAGTTCATATATCTAAAAACTTCCTCAGACATTGTATTTAAATCAACCATATATTCTTGATACTCTTCAAGTGTTGGTATTTTGCCTAGCAATGATGAAATAGCAGTGACTTCAGAAGAAGCAAGGTAAACATTGCATCCATCTCCCATTCTGTTGGGGAAGTTTCTAGTCGATGTTGAAACCATAGTGGTATTATCCTCAGCTCTTGCTTGGTTGCCCATGCATAATGAACAACCTGGTATCTCAACACGCGCATTAGAATTTGAATAAATATCGTAATAACCTTCCTCTTTTAATTGATATTCATCCATTCTTGTAGGAGGTACAACCCATAATCTTGATTTTGATTCACCATATTTTTCAAGAAGTTTTCCAGCAGCTCTGAAATGACCGATATTTGTCATACATGACCCAATAAATGTTTCTTGAACTTGATCTCCAGCAACTTCTGAGAGAACCTTAACGTCATCAGGATCATTAGGGCAGCATAGTAAAGGTTCCGTGACTTCTTCTAAAGGTATTTCAATTATTGCTGCATATTCAGCATCACTATCAGCCTCCATTAATTCTGGATTTTCTATCCATTTTTCCATTTCCCTTGCTCTTCTTTCGAGTGTTTTTGGATCATGATAACCATCTGAAATCATCCATCTAAGTAGAGTTATATTTGAATTTAAATACTCAATAACTGGCTCTTTATTTAATTTAACAGTGCAACCTGACGCTGATCTTTCAGCAGACGCATCTGATAACTCGAATGCTTGTTCAATTTTCAGATCAGGTAAACCTTCGATTTCAAGACATCTTCCAGAAAAGATATTCTTTTTATTTTTCTTATCAAGAGTTAATAAACCTTGTTTCATTGCGTAGTAAGGAATTGCATGAACGAGATCTCTTATCGTTATACCTGGTTTTAAATTACCAGAGAATCTTACAAGCACACTTTCTGGCATTTCTAACGGCATTACACCAAGGGTTGCGGCAAAAGCTACCATACCTGAACCAGCCGGAAAACTAATTCCAATTGGAAACCTTGTATGACTATCACCTCCGGTTCCTACAGTATCTGGCAGAAGCATTCTATTGAGCCATGAGTGTATTATTCCATCACCTGGACGAAGCGAAACACCCCCACGATTAATAAAGAAATCTGGTAGTGTTCTGTGTGTAACTTCATCAACTGGCTTTGGATATGCTGCAGTATGACAGAAAGACTGCATTACTAAATCAGATGAAAATCCTAGACATGCCAACTCTTTCAACTCATCTCTTGTCATTGGTCCAGTTGTATCCTGAGAACCCACTGTAGTCATTCTAGGTTCACAGTATTGTCCTGCTCTCACACCTTTCATTCCACAAGCTCTACCAACCATTTTTTGGGCAAGCGTATAACCTTTTTCAGATTTTTCATTTTCTCCATACCTCTGAAATACGTTAGATGGCTCAAGACCAAGTTTTTCTCTTGTTTTATCGGTTAATTGTCTGCCAATGATTAAATTAATTCTTCCTCCTGCTCTCACTTCATCAAAAAGAACTTTACTTTTCAGTTCAAAAGAGCTCAAAACTTTTTTAGTTTCAGCATCTAAGATTTGTCCTTCATAAGGTTTAAGAATAATTTTTTTCCCATGAGTTAAAGAGTCAACATCTAATTCAATTGGAAAAGCACCTGAGTCCTGTAATGTGTTGTAGAAAATGGGAGCAATTTTATTTCCAAAACAGAAACCACCAGTTTTTTTTGCGGGCACAAAAGGTATTTCATCACCCATATGCCAGAGAACAGAGTTTGCCGCTGATTTTCTTGATGAACCTGTACCCACAACATCGCCAACAAAAACAAGTTTTGCATCATCTTTTTTGAGTTCATCTAATTTTTTTAAGGGCTCTTTAATATTTTCTGAAAATTTAAGAAATGCTTGAGCATGAAGAGGAATATCAGGTCTTGACCATGCTTCTTTTGCAGGTGAAAAATCATCAGTATTTGTTTCTCCACTTACTTTATAAACAGTAAGATTTATTGCTTCACCAACCTCAGGCCTGTTTAAGAACCATTCTGCTTCTGCCCAAGAGTCTATGATTTCTTTTGCATATTGATTTTCATTGCTGATATCAAATATCTCATTGAAAGAGTCATATACAAGAATTGTTTCTTTTAACGCAGCTGCAATCACTGGTCCGAATTCTTGTGATTTTTCTTTTAAAATTTCAACAAGCGCTTCTACAGAATAGCCACCTAGCATTGTTCCAAGAAGTTGGATTGATTTTTCAGGTGAAATTAGATCAGTGGTAGTTTTTTCTAAAGCAATATCTTTTAGAAAGGCGGCTTTGACATAAGCTGCTTCATCCACACCAGGTGGAACTTCATTTTCAAGCAAAGATAGAAGTTCTTCATTACCATTACCATTTTCAAAAGCTTCTGCGATTGATTGCACTTGTTCTGCGCTTAATGGTAATGGTGGAAGGCCTTCTTTCTCTCTTTCTGCCTTATCTTTGTAATACCCTTCCAACATAACCTAAAAATTTGATCTAGATTTTACATCTAAGTACACTAAATATAAAGAAAGCAAAACTCTAATGACAGACAAACTAATCAAGAGAACGCCTTGTATAGGTATATGTTCTACTACTTATGGTGACGATACATGCCGAGGCTGTAGAAGATATAGGGAAGAAATCACATCCTGGATTAAATATTCTGATTCTGAAAAAAATATAGTTAATAGGCGTCTTGAGAAGTTTAAAATCACTGTTCTACAGGATAAATTTAAGATTACAGATGCTGAAAAGCTTAAGACAGCTTTAAAAGAAGCAAGAATTAGATTTAATCAAGATTTAGACCCAATTTGTTGGATTTTTGACTTATTTAGAAATACCAGTGCTGAAAATATCAATTTGTCTGAGTTTGGCATTTGCTTGAAGAAAGATTTCGACTCAGTGCCTCTCGATCAGCTAAAGGATGACATCAATAATGAATTTTATGATTTATCTGAAGCTCACTACCAAAGATATATCCAGCCAAGCTTCTTCACTTAACCAAAGGTATCTCCGAGATCTTTGTTGTATACCTCTTAGATTTAATTTCTCTTTTCATTTTCCATGTATTCCTATAGCCTTGATTACCAAAACCAATTTTGGCAATTTCCATTAGATTAATGTAATCAACAGTCTTCATCAGTTTTGAAGAAGTTTTGTCACATTTTCTTCTATCAAATAAAGACATCTGGTAGCCAAAACTATCAGTAAAATCACTTAGCAATATTCCTGCTTTTGAGTATTGATAGCCTTCCATAAAAATCAAGTCTAGTATGCGGTTGGCATTTTTTATGATTACACGAGTATCATCGGTTGGATGAATCATCTCAAGAGATCTCGATGCGTAAATTTGTTTAATTCTAGTATTAAATCTATTTGATCTTATAAAGACTGTCATTAATCTACATTTTTGATGTTCGTATCTTAGTTTTTCAGAGGCCCTACTTGCATGAAAGCTTATTGCCTCACTTAAAATATTCTTAGCTCTTACTCCTTTGCCAAAACTTCTGCTTACCATTATCTGTTTCTTAGGCTCCATGAAATCATGCAAGGTTATGCATGATTGGCCTTTAAGCTCCCTAACAGTTCTTTCCAATACAACATTAAAATTCTCACCTATTAGTCTTGGATTTATTTGACTAAGGTCAAAAGCTGTTTTTATTCCGATCTCAGAAAGTCTTGCTGTTAGCCTTCTTCCTACTCCCCAGATTTTATCCACTGGCATAGATTTTAAGAAATGTCTTATTATTCTCGGCTCAGAAAGAATAACCACACCATCAAACCTAGGATCATCTTTGGCAACTTTATTAGCCAACTTTGCTAATGTCTTAGTGGGCGCTATGCCTATACTTACTGGTATACCTATCCATTCTTTAATTTTTCTTCTGCATTCATAAGCAAAGCTCACTAAATCTATATTTTTTTTAAATGATCTTAAATCCAAGAAAGCTTCATCTATGCTATATATGTCAATCTCTGGACAAAGTTCAGTTAGAACATTCATTACCCTGTTAGATATATCTGCATAGAATTCATAATTTGATGAGAATACTATTCCCCCATTAGACAGGTAATCATCTTTCACTTGATACCAGGGCTGAGTCATACTTACTCCCATTTTTTTTGCTTCAGTAGATCGAGCAATGACACATCCATCGTTATTACTTAATACAACTACAGGTCTATTTTTTAGATCTGGTCTAAATATTTTTTCGCATGAAGCATAGAAACTATTGCAGTCAATTAAGGCGAACATTAGTAATTATTTATTGAAGATGTGACGACACCCAGTAGATCGAAATTAATTATTTTGTCTATATCCAGTATTTTATTATTCAAACAATCAGTAATTAGCAACTTTTTTGATCCAAAAATAATTCTTCTACAGAGAAACTCGCCATTAATTGAAGCAACAATTATATTTCTGTTAACTGGCTTTAAGCTTCTATCTATTATTAATATTGCATTATCCTTTATGCCAGACAGAATCATTTCATTGCCCTTAAAGCGCATTAAAAATGTAGAACTTGCTCGTTTAATAAGAAGTTCATTCATATTAATTGGATTCTCTACATAATCATTAGCAGGGCTTGGAAAGCCTGAGTGTTTAAGCTTCTTGTGAGAAAAAGGATCCTTATAATCTTTATTAGAAAACATAAAAGTACTGTATATTTATACAGTATTTTATAATAAATTATTAAAGTGGAAAAGACTTAAGTTCGATGTTTCCTTGCTTATATTCAATTATCCAACCTTCATTATTTTCCCAACTTCCAAGCACTGCTCTGGAAGCACCACTGTCAAGTTTATGAACAGCAGGTCTATGTGTATGGCCATGTATCAAGATATCTATTTTGTTCTTATCAATGATTTCGTTAACATAGGCCATGTTTACATCCATTATATTTTCCGCCTTGTTACTACTAGATTCTGCACTTTGAGATCTGAGCTGGTTGGCAAAATCTATTCTCTCTTCAATCGTTTTCGACAGAAAAGTCTCAATCCATTGTTCAGACCGCAATGTCTTTTTTAAATTCTGATATTCAATATCGTCGGTACAAAAAACATCACCATGTGAAACCATAATTTTGCAAAACTCGTCTTCAATAACAGTCATATCATCAATAATTTGGATTCCTGTCATTTCTTCAAATTTAGAGCCTAGTAAGAAATCCCTATTACCATGTATAAGGAAAATGTTGAGACCATTATCAGTAGCATTCTTTATATTTTGAATAATATTTTTATTGATTGGGTTCTGATCATCGTCACCAATCCAGTATTCAAATAAATCACCAATGATGTAAAGCGAATTGAACTCACTTTGAGCTCTTAATAATAAATCATAAAAGGTTTTAAGCCTGCTATTTTCTATTGGTTCAAGATGAAGGTCAGAAATAAATGCTATTGACATAATCTG
>JGI24820J26691_1000247_pt1 | contig 15821 bp, 13 predicted proteins | sample METZYME_5_50m_FD_26691 | JGI IMG/M metagenome (IMG submission 26691) | reverse complement strand
CCAGAGCAAGCAATTGTTTATGTTCGTGCTAGAGGCAATCTATCTCTACAAGAAAAAGATGAAATCGTAGAACAAGCTGAAAAGATAGTGTTAAACCATCCCGGAGTAGCCAGTGTTTTTGCGTTCGCTGGTGCTGGTGGTCTAAATCAAAATACCGCGGGTGCCTCGTCTCCAAAAGANACTATTGGTCAGATACAGTTGGAGACCGTTCCATGGGAAAATCGAAAAAANAATCCAGATCTGGATGGCNATTTGGTCATAGCGGAACTGTTGACTGATTTACAGAANATACCTGGAATCAAAGTAGAAGTTCTCGAATTAGCACGAGGTCCGGCNAGTTCCAAACCCGTGCACTTGCGTCTTAAAGGGAGTGACTGGGACGAGCTTCTTACCGCTACGAAAACAATGCGCAAAATATTTGAGAGCACCGAAGGTCTTACACTTATTGAAGATACTCGTCCTTTACCTGGCATAGATTGGCAAATAAATGTTGATGTCGAAAAGGCCGGTAGATTTGGCGCGGATGTTACTACTGTGGGTGCCATGGTTCAATTGGTAACTCGTGGAGTTTTNCTTGATACAATGCGCGTAGATAGCTCGGACGAAGAAGTTGAAATTCGGGTGAGGCTTCCAGAAAATTATCGGATTTTAAGCACTCTGGATACTTTAAAAGTTCGTACGGACGACGGTCTGGTTCCACTATCTAATTTTATAACTAAGTCTCCTGTAAAAAAACTCGCTGAGATAAATCGGATTGATCAAAAGCGTTTCTTTGACATTAAGGCTGCGGTACAGGATGGGCTAAAAACAACATTAGCCGATGAAAATGGAAATGAATCTGAGGTATTTATCAACGCTAATGAGAGAATAGCACATCTCACAAAGTATCTCGAGAATAATCCACTTGGACCAGGTATTAGTTGGGAGTGGACTGGAGATCAGGAAGATCAAGCGGAAAGCCAAGCGTTTCTTTCAACTGCTTTTTCTGCTGCTTTAGCACTTATGTTTATTATTTTGCTGGCTCAGTTTAACAGCTTTTATAACTCTGTTGTCGTGCTACTAGCAGTAATACTATCAACTGTAGGTGTCCTAATTGGCATGCTCGTTATGCAACAACCGTTTTCTGTTATTATGACGGGTACAGGGATTGTCGCCCTCGCCGGGATTGTTGTAAACAATAATATAGTTCTAATTGATACGTATCAGGAATTTGCAAAGTATTTACCGCGCATTGAGGCAATTATTAGAACAGCTGAGCAACGTATTAGACCCGTATTACTTACCACAATAACAACCATGGCAGGCCTTGCTCCAATGATGTTTGGTCTAAGTTTAAACTTTATCAATGGAGGGTATTCGATTGATAGTCCGACCTCTTTATGGTGGAAGCAATTGGCAACGGCTGTAGTTTTTGGACTTGGAATTGCCACTATGCTAACCTTAGTTTTTACCCCTTCTCTCTTGGCTCTAAGAATCTGGGCTGTTACATATGTTGTATGGATCGGTAGGTTTCTGGTGCGGTTAGGTGCAGGAAAAAGCGGTAAAAGTGCACAAGACTGGGCATTAAGAAAAGATGCGAAACGTCAAAAAAATACTGAGATCATTTGGGACGATGGTTATCTCACATCTAATATGGCGGNGGCCAGTAATATTGAACCATCTTTAAATCTAAACGCTAAGACCCANCCTGCTGAATAGAACTTTAAGGTTTTTACGCAGACTTCAACTGCATGTTCCATAGTTCGAAATAACGATTTCTGTTTTTTATCAGATTGGCGTGTGTACCAGCTTCAAGGATTGACCCACCTTCAACAACAATTATTTTTTCCGCGTTTGANACAGTTGAAAGACGGTGCGCTATTGAAATAACAGTTCTACCCTTACCTGCACTCTCTAAAGCGTCCTGTATTTCACGTTCAGTTTCGGAGTCGAGAGCCGATGTGGCCTCATCCATTAGCAATATTGGTGGATCTTTCAGCAGTGTCCGCGCAATTCCGACNCGCTGTTTCTCACCACCCGAGAGTTTCAAACCCCTCTCACCGACAGTNGTATCATACCCATCGGGAAGGGATATAATAAAATCATGTATTTGAGCAGATCTCGCAGCTTTTTCAACCTCTTCAATCGTAGCATTATCCTTCCCGTAAGCTATATTATAAAAAACACTGTCATTAAATAAAACTGTGTCTTGGGGTACAACCCCAATGACATTGTGTAATGATGACTGAGTAACATCCTTAATATCTTGACCATCTATTGATACTGAGCCTCCTGACACATCATAAAATCGAAACAAAAGACGACCAATAGTTGACTTGCCGGAGCCAGACGAGCCAACAATTGCTACCTTTTTCCCACCTTGGATTTCAATATTTAAGTCCTCTAGGATTTGACGCTTATTATCGTAACTAAAGTAGACATTGGAAAACTTTATATGGCCCTTTTCAACTTTTATTGACTGAGCATTCGGCTTATCAACGACTTCCCTTTTTTGATCCAATAAGTTAAACATCTCACCCATATCAACCAATGCTTGGCGTATTTCGCGATAGATAGTCCCTAGGAAGTTCAATGGCATTGTAATTTGTATCATATAGGCGTTTACCATTACGAAATCNCCAACGGTCAAAATACCATTTTGAACACCAATGGCAGCCATAACCATNACAATTACTAAACCTAATGTTATTAAAACAGATTGCCCAAAGTTTAAAAAACCTAGGGAGTAAGCTGTCTTTAGAGCAGCGTCTTCATACCCAGCCATAGCAATATCGTAACGATTAGCCTCTCTTTCCTCAGCATTAAAATATTTGACCGTTTCAAAATTTAGTAAGCTATCTAATGCTTTTTGTGATGCATCCGTATCTTGATCATTCATTTTCCTTCGCAACTTTACACGCCACTCGGTAACCTTGAATGTAAACCAACAGTAAATGCCNATAGTAATAAAAATTACTACTAAATATCTTATATCGAGCATGACGTAGAGCAAGATTGCGATCATTGATAATTCTAAAATNAAAGGACCGATTGAAAACAAAATATATCGTAGTAAAAACTCAACTCCCTTTACCCCTCTATCCACAATACGGGAGAGACCACCAGTTTGTCTTGTGATGTGATATCGTAAAGATAAAGCATGTATGTGACGAAATGTTTTTAATGCAAGTTTTCGAAGAGCACGTTGAGCTACTTTTGCAAATAAAATATCTCTTAGTTGCTGAAACCCATTCATAAATATTCTCGAGGCGCCGTAGGCGACTGTTAAGCCAACAGCCCCAAGAAAAAGATCATCAACTCCCTTATCTGACAATACATTTACGGCATCGCGAAAAATTAGAGGAGTATAAACCGCAATTGCTTTTGATAGTATTAAAGCTAGCACCGATAATATAACTCGATACTTTATTTCAGACTGCCCTTTTGGCCATAAATATGGCGCTACACGTATAATGGTACGTATACCTGATTTTCGTTCCAGATATTCATTATCTCGTTCGTCGTTTTTTATTTGATCGCTTATGTCTACCATAGTTAGTACTCATCACTTGAGTTTCTTGGTTACACAAGAAGTGACTTTGCCATTTAAGTAATTAGTTCAATTGAGATCAGGCAAATCAAATAATTGCCCTGGATAAATTAAATCAGGATCCTTAATTTTATCACGATTTGCCTCAAAGACACGAACGTACAACAAACCATCTCCATATCGCTTTCGCGCGATAGCCCACAAGGTATTTCCAGGCTGAACAGTAACTATATTAATACGCGCGGGACTAGTACTCGGAGCAATTAGTTTTGCAAGCTTCTCGCGGTCCTCTCTTTTAAACGGGCTTTCCAATCTAGAAATTACATCGCCTTTCAAACTTAGCTGATCAATGCGCAATGTATAGGTGCCAGGGACAATATCAGACAAATCTGTCTCCCAATAACCTTCTTTATTTGTTTTTGCGGCCGAAATAGCCTCATTGTTTACGTAAAACCGCACAAGCCCACTTGGACTTGAACGTCCGCCAACGGTAACATTACCAAACGGATCATATGCAATAGAATCTAACGCTAACTGGTCAGTAATAGCCTGCTCATCCTGTAGAACTTTCACNCCATCACTATCTGCAACCACTACTTTGGGTTTGGACGGAGTTATCTCACCATCAGAATCAAGAGCTACATTTTCAGATTTATCACTTCCATCGTTATCACTGTTGCTCAAATTGGGGTCGGCACTTTCATCAATTTTGATAGCAAGCTCGGCTTGTTCTACATCTTTTTTGTNTTCAACCAATGCTTCCTTGGGGTTATCAGTCAATAAATCCTGTGAGGCCTCGTCTTNTGAGACTAATACTTGCGCCATTGTNTCGTNAGAAGTTTTGTCCTTTTNNTTGGNCTCTAAATTAAAACTCTCCTCGGTTTTTGCAGTTTTTTGTTCTTGGCTTACGGTCGAGCCATCAANATCTGACGTTTCTACTGAAGGAGCCGCAACAGAACTGTCTAAACCTGCATCTACTTCCGAAACCTGCAGGTTGCCATCTACAGCTTTGCTTTTTATCTGTGACGGAAGAATGACAATACTTTGATCTGCATAGGCAAACTGCTCGCCTGTTTTTATCCTCAAAACAAGCACGCGAATTTCCTCACTAGAATTTAATTCAAAAATAGATGCAAAATTGCCATCTTGCCCTACAGCGATAGTTCCGATTAATTTCTCATCAACGAGAACTTCAANAGTCGCTCCTTTTGCAGCTCTACCAGCAAGAGTAACTAGTCCATCAGCATCAACTCGGGCCGTTTCNAAAGAAAATTCAACCTGTACAACTTCGGGGTCTTCCTCAGAAGCTGTCTCTGCTTGTTCAGTATTCTCCTCTATCGATGGGTCCAACTTTTCGATTGGAGAGTCTTCTTCAGAAGCGGTCTCTGCTTGTTCAGTTTTCTCCTCTATCAATGGGTCCAACTTTTCGATTGGAGGATCTTCTTNATCACTTTCAATTGCCACAGGTATATCAGGAACTTGTTGTTGTTTATTTACAGCGTCAAACACGCCATAGGAAACTACGCTCAGCCCAATAACACCCATCCAAAACCATATGGAGCTAAATACTTTCAATGATTTCTCTCTATAAGATACATTAAAGCCATTTCTACAGTTGAGTGAGGACATCAACAAGGCTAAAGTTCATTGATTACATTAAAANAGGGATTTTGTGATGTTATCACTTTCAGTTTGCGTTTTTTGCGGGTCACGCGCTGGTAAAGACAATGAATACAAAAACGCCACTGAAAAATTGGGACGTTTGCTTGCAGAGGAAAATTGCCGATTAGTTTATGGCGGAGGAAACATAGGCCTAATGGGTATTGTGGCTGAGAATATACAGTCCGGCGGTGGTGAGGTTATGGGAGTAATTCCAGAACATTTACTACAAGCAGAAGTAGGTAAAACTGACATTCATAATTTTATAGTCACACAAAATATGCACGAACGCAAAAAGGTTATGTTTATGAATTGTGAAGCAATCATAATTATACCTGGCGGTGTTGGAACTCTTGACGAATTTTTCGAAGTCTTAACCTGGGCACAATTAAAGCTACATAGCAAACCCATAATCATGTTAAATGTAAAAGGGTTCTGGGACCCTCTGATTAAATTAATTAATCATCTTATTGAAAATGGGTTTGCTGATGAGAGCTTAAGTGGACTTTTCAAGGTAGTCACATCACCCGAAGAGGCTATCAGAGCCCTAAAAGTGAATGATTAATCAGATACAGTTGCAAAAGTATATAAAAATAATGCGAGCCAAATCAAACCGAATACAATGGCCTGCCAGATGCCAAATGGCTCCATAAAAATAAATACGGCAACTAGAAATTGAAGCGTTGGATTAAGATACTGAATTATGCCTAACGAGGTCATTTGGATACGCCGTGCTGCAAAGGAAAAGAGCATCAAGGGCACCGCTGTCATAGGTCCACTGAAAATTAGCAGAAGTGAAGTCTTGAGACTATTCCCAAAACTACCAATTCCAGAAAAATGCCAATAAAGAAGAAACGTTAAAGCTATTGGTAGAAGTAGAAAAACTTCAGTTGTAACAGATAAGACAGGCCCCAAACTAATCTGCTTTTTTAACACGCCGTATATTCCAAAAGTAAGTGAGAGAACCAACGCGACAAAAGGCAAAATATTTTGTGATACCGCTAATATAACAACCGCAACCACCGCCAGAAATACAGAGCAACATTTCACCAACGACAATCGTTCTTTGAAGAAAAGTAATCCAAACAAAACCGCAACTAGTGGAAAAATATAATACCCAAAGCTAGCTTCCGTTGCACGATCATTATGAACTGACCAAATAAAGAAGAACCAATTAGTTGAAATCATAGCAGCGGCCCAAAATAAACCTACAATCAGCTTCCAATCCATGAATACTAATTTCAACTCATGTAACCTGTTCTGCAACCGCAAAAAAAATATAAATACAATCACAGACCACAGGGTTCTATGACAAAGAATCTCTATAGGAGGAGTGCTGGCCAGCTGCTTATAATATATGGCGGAAAGGCCCCATATGGTACAAGCTAAGATCATAGCAAACGCGCCTTTTTGAGGCTCTGTCATCTGACGGTCCTTGGATTACAGCAAATAAAAATCAGTGCTGTACCTCTTTTCGATAACAGACCCTACCGTGAAGCGGGGTCTGCCACATATCCTAGAGCTTACATTCGCGACGCAACGTTTTCCCAATTGACAAGTTGATCTAGAAAATTTGTCAAATAGGCAGGTCTCTTATTACGAAAATCTATATAGTATGAATGTTCCCATACATCGCAACCCAACAATGCAACCTGACCGAAACATAGTGGGTTTACACCGTTCTCAGTTTTGGTGATTTTTAGCGAACCATCTGTATCTTTAACTAGCCAGCACCAGCCTGCGCCAAACTGCCCTGCACCAGCAGCACAAAAATCTGCTTTAAACTTTTCAATTGAACCAAAATTTTCATTTATTGCAGAAGATAACTCTGATGGCATGTTATTTCCACCTGGCCCCATCATCTCCCAAAACTGAATATGGTTCCAATGCTGAGATGCGTTGTTGAAAATACCATTCTGCGCAACCGAACCAGCTTGATATGTTCCAACTATAATTTCTTCAAGAGATTTATCAGACCATTCCGTTCCATCGATTAACTTGTTACCATTATCAACATACGCCTTGTGGTGTAAATCATGATGATACTCTAGGGTCTCTTTAGACATACCGAACTCAGATAGTGCATCGTGAGCATACGGTAAATTAGGTAGTTCAAACGCCATTTAATAATCCTTACATTCAAAAAGTGAGCTTTTCAGGATGATAGGTTTACTCACAAAACGTCAATAGTAAAGAAGCAAAACATGGTAAAAATATAAAATCTTGTATTGGAGTTTATTATATTTAACTGCTCAAATTAGCCCACCTTTGGCCGGTAATTCTTCAAAAAATATCTACTTCATTAATTGCGATTTCTAGTTTATTAGTCCGCAACTTCGCTACCTTTTTTGCTTGAAACTAGCAACAAATCACTAAGATATTTTTCTACCGATCCAAAACAAATAACTGCGGCTCTATTTTCTTCAGAAAGCCACACAGCGGCGGCAACTTGCGAAAACCGTGTTCTTCTTATCTCACCCACAGCCAAGCTGTTAAGATCGGTGTCAATTGGCGCCAATTTAGCAANTACTTCTCTGACCCTGTCTCCTTCCATTGAAAATATTACTCTAGCATCCGATACATCTAAAAAAAGCGTATGCTCAGAATTAAAGGAATCCCTAAGAAGATTTAATCGGTTAAAAACCTCTTCACGGGTACAGAAATAGAGTAGTTCATCCGGTGACATCCAAGCTAATATGGCATCTGTGGTTGCTTCAATGTGTCTGACTGAGGGAATACTAATCCCAAGAACATGACGCAATTTTCGTTTTAGTACTTGGTCATCAAGATTTAGGCGCATCGTAATCATTCCGATGCCCATATCTCTAAATACTTTAAGATAGTGTGTGTTGTCGCTGATCTGTGTTTTATGCTGATCAAACATTTTGCTTACTACCAGTTTTGTCATAAAATACTGGATCTACGATCCTTGTAGGTACTACTTCACCATTAACTTTTTCAAATTTAATTACTTCTCCCAGTCGCTCAGGTCCGTTATGGACTAGTCCCATGGCAATGCCCTTTTTTAAAGTGGGCGAGAAATAGGTAGAAGTCACTCGACCTATCGTATTCTTTTGCCCATTAGCATTGGAGCCAGTACCTACAGCATATGACCCATCGGGAAGTACTGAACCATCAAGCGTTTCTAACCCAACAAGTTTCCACCTATTTGGATTTTTCATAAAGTCTCTTTCCAGGGCTCTTTTGCCAATGAAATCANTTTTCTTNTTTGAAATAGCCCAATCTAGATTGAGATCTTGGGGAATTATAGTTCCATCAGTTTCATCACCGATCATNATAAAACCTTTTTCTGCTCTCATGACATGTAGTGCNTCGGTTCCGTACGGCATAATATCAAACTCGGCNCCCACATCCAGTAATGTATTCCAAAAATNAAGCCCGACTGATGAACCCACAGATATCTCAAAAGATAATTCACCTGAAAAAGAAATTCGGAAAACACGTGCTTGATACCCACCCAANGAAGCATCTGTCCATTCCATGAAACCTAAGGCATCTTNTGAAATATCTGTTCCACCCAATTTTTCAAGTAACTTCCTAGAATTAGGGCCAACTACAGCAATTTGTGCGTATTGCTCAGTAATATTTTGAGTGAATACTTTTAAATCCCACCACTCTGTTTGCAACCACTCTTCCATGTGTGAATGAATCCGTTCCGCACCACCCGTCGTTGTATGGCAAAGAAAAGAATTTTCATCTATACGAGCTACGACACCATCATCAATCAAAAAACCATTTTCAGAGCACATCAAGCCATATCTACACTTACCGACAGCAAGATTTGACATCATATTAGTATAAATCAAATCTAGAAACGTTCCCGCATCCGGACCTGAGACTATAAGCTTACCAAGTGTAGATGCATCAAGGAGCCCAACTGANGAGCGCGTTTGTAAGATTTCACGGTTTACTGCCTGGTTTGTAGCTTCTCCTGCTCTGGGAAAACAATACGGTCGTCGCCAAAATCCAACTGGTTCAAAGAATGCATCATNTTCAATGTGCCAACTGTGAATTGGTGACATTCTCACTGGCTGAAATACGCTATCTCGGGCGGAACCAGCAATAGACCCCATCGAAATTGGNGTGTATGGTGGTCGAAAAGTCGTGGTTCCAACCTGACCAATTGGACTGGANAAAGTATTAGCTAGAACTGCTAAGCCATTTACATTGGATAATTTTCCCTGATCAGTCGCCATGCCAAGTGTTGTATAGCGCTTTAAGTGCTCAACACTTTCAAAGCCCTCCCGCGCTGCAAGTTCCACATCACTTATTTTAACATCATTTTGAAAATCTAAAAAAGTTTTATTTCTTAATTTTCTTTTTGCTCGTCTAGGCGAAAACCAAAAAGCCTCAACAGGATCCTCTGATTTTTGAAAAACCTCAGGAACATTCGATCGAATTTCTTTTCCGCCCATTGTTATAGCTATGTTAAAACCTACATCAGTAGCTTCATTAACGATTTCGCTTAATTGAAGTTTGCCAGACGCAGCTCCAACTGTTTCCACAAAACTTTCACCATTTTGATTTGTCGGAGGCCTAGACTTATCTGGATAGAACATAGAGCCCTCATCGCTCCACTCTAATTTGCCTCCACAATGCGACCACAAATGAACTACTGGTGTCCATCCACCCGACATCGCCACTGCGTCACACGCTATTTTCTCAATGGTTTCTCCCTCACCGGAGCTTAAACATACGTGTACGCCAGAAACTCTTTTGCGGCCAGTCACCTTCGCTATCACTTTGCCAAATTCTACGCGTATTCCCATCTTCCGAGCCTTAGCAGTTACTTCTCCACCGCCATGTTCTCGGGCATCAAGGATAACCGGCACCTCTAAACCCATTTCTTTCAAGAAAATAGCAGTTTTGTAAGCGTCATCATTATTTGTAATCACAACTGTTTTTTGCCCAATTGATACACCATAATTGACCGCATAATCCCTAACAGCTGATGCAAGTAAAACCCCAGGGATATCGTTACCAGCGAAACTGAGCGGTCGCTCAATTGCGCCGGTACAGCACACTATTTGCTTCGATCGAATTTTCCAAAGCCTATGCCGCGGCCCATCATTGTTTTCGTTATGATCATTTAACTGCTCATATCCTAAAAAATAACCATGATCATAAATGCCAGCACCTGTCATACGAGTTCTAAGCGTAGCATTGGGCATATCATTCAATTCTTCTAAAACGTTCTGAACCCATTCATTTACTGTAAAACCGTCAATGTGCGCCTCATCTATCTGAGCNCGTCCACCCCAGCTTGATTGTTGTTCAATTAGAAGAATTTTAACTCCAGTCCTGGCGGCGNCCAAGGCAGTCTGTAGACCTGATACTCCACCTCCCACAATCACAACATCAAAGAATGCGTGGAAATGCTCATAGGTACTTCTATCCTTTACCTTAGGAGCCTTGCCTAAGCCGGCTGACATTCTAATAAATGGCTCGTAAACATACTTCCAAAATGGGCGTGGATGGATAAACATTTTATAGTAAAACCCAGCTGGCAAAAATCGCGCTAACCAGCTATTTATCTCTCCAACGTCAAATTCCAGCGTAGGGAAATGGTTCTGAGAAGTTGCAGAAAGACCCTCAAAAATTTCAGTCATCGTACCGCGTTGATTAGGCTCAAAAAAATGACCTTTTCCTAGATTGACCAAAAAATTCGGCTCTTCAGGTCCAGAAGATACGATCCCTCTAGGCCTGTGATATTTAAATGAGCGTGCTAGCAACAATTTATCATTGGCCAATAGAGCCGATGCAAGAGTATCTCCCTGATAACCAGTGAAGTTTTTTCCATTAAAGTTAAATTTGATTGGTTTATTAGCCTGAATTAACCTGCCTTTGGTAGAAAATCTTTTACTCAAGACCAAACTCCTGCGGACTTAGCAAACAAATCAGCTTTTTCTTTTTTAGCTCCAAGATTAATCATGAAAATTCTTTCCATTTCCAACCAGGCTTTTTCTCAGAAATCTTGTCTTTAATCTCCGCTGGTGGTTCTAATGTCTGTGCAGGGTATGTTCCAAAAACCTCCATAGACACCGTGCATCTGGCCGCATTAAACCACTTACCACAGCCATTTACATGTCTCCAACGTTCGAAATGAATACCTTTTGGATTTTCCCGATTAAACAAGTAACTTTCAAATTCGTCATCGCTCGAACCTGGACCAAATCGTTTTAAATGTGCTTCACCACCAGCCGCTAAGTCGGTCTCATCAGCAAGAACTCCACAGTATGGACACTCAAAAATTAGCATAATTATCCTCTTTAATGAGCAACACCCGCTGCTACACTTTCATCAATAAATTGACCCTCGCGAAAGCGAGTAACTCTAAAATCTTCAGCTAATGGGCCAGGTTCGCCCTTCGCAATCAGCTCAGCCATCGCCCAACCAGATCCAGGTATTGCTTTGAACCCTCCAGTTCCCCAACCACAATTCATAAATATATTTTTTACAGGCGTTTTTGAGATAATCGGTGATCTATCACCTGTCATGTCAACAATTCCGCCCCACCACCGTAACATCTTCAGCCGTGAGATGATTGGGAACGTTTCAACCAACGCTCTAACTGTTTCCTCAACATGATGAAAAGAGCCTCTTTGAGAATAATTATTATATCCATCGGCACCACCGCCAATAACCATTTCACCTTTATCAGATTGGCTCATATATCCATGAACAGTATTTGCCATTACAACAACATCCATGCACGGCTTTATAGGTTCAGATACCAAAGCCTGTAAGGCGACTGACTCTATGGGCAAACGAAATCCAGCCATGTCAGCCAAAACACCAGAATGTCCAGCAACCACAATGCCAATTTTCTCGGATGCAATTGTACCTTTAGATGTTTCAACTCCAACCGCTTTACCATTCATAGTATTGACACCGGTTACTTCACACTGCTGTATTATGTGCATTCCCATATCAGAACAGGCTCTGGCGTAACCCCAGGCAACCGCATCATGTCTAGCCGTTCCCCCTCTCGGCTGCCAAAGCGCTCCCAAAACTGGATACCTAGGTCCTTCAATATTTATTATTGGGCAAAGCTTCTTTACCTTTTGGGGACTTATAAACTCTGTTGAAACTCCCTGTAAAGCGTTTGCGTGAGCAGTTCGCTCATAACCTCTTATTTCATGCTGGGTCTGAGCTAACATCATGACACCTCTGGGGCTGAACATGATGTTATAATTTAAGTCCTGGCTTAAATTTTCATAGAGCGATCGCGCTTTTTCATATATCGCAGCAGAAGGATCTTGGAGGTAATTGGATCGAATTATAGTTGTGTTACGACCAGTATTTCCACCTCCAAGCCAACCTTTTTCCAAAATAGCAACATTTTTGATGCCGTAGTTTTTACCGAGGTAGTATGCTGTGGCTAGGCCATGCCCGCCTGCGCCAATTATGATTACGTCATATTTACTCCGTGGCTCTGGCGATTGCCAAGCCCTTTCCCAACCTGTATGATCTCGTAATGCCTCACGAGCAACCGCAAAAGCTGAATACTTTTTCATTAAAACGAATCCACTTCCTCAATCATAAAATTATGCGATAAAAGAAACAGCAAGCTTCGTTTCANAGCGTCACGTTAAAACAATTTTGCGCCATCTAAGTATCAATGTATATTTTTGGGCTTTTTAAATAAATCAGCAAAGGGTACATATTCAAAGATTAGAACTTATGAGCCAGTTATATGATTTTTTGGGTAATAACCTTTTTAATTTGCGCGCTAATTTCGATATTTTTTTATCGTACCATAACGCAGGAAGCCCCTGATATCGTTCCCAACTCAGATTTAGAAGTTTACAAGGATCAACTTGTAAATATCGACAAAGAGCTTTCTAGAGGAATAATTGCTATTGATGAAGCTGAAAGAATAAAGGCTGAGGTTGGCAGACGCATTCTAGAATTAGGTAAAAGAAAAAAATTTGAATTGAAAAAAGAAACAAAAGTATCAGGCCTTATTTTAAGTACAATTTTTCTCTTTATTTTGATCGCAGGAGGCTCATTCATTTATCAAGAATTCGGCGCCCCCGGATATGAAAACATGTCTCAGAGCCAACGAATAAAAAATGCAAATGAACTACTAAAAGGACGGGCTACTCAGGGAAAGCTATTAAAAGATAGGGACAACCAACAAAACTTTAAAACTCCAGAAGGAAACTATGGAGAGTTAGTAAAAAAGCTGAGGCAAAAGGTTGCCGAGCGCCCAACTGATCTCGAAGGTCTAAAATTACTCGCTGGGATAGAAGCCAAGATTGGAAATATTGATGAAGCCGTTAAAGCTCAACAACAATTCCTACAAGTATTAGGGGATAGTGCGTCGGATTTAGACTTTTTTAACTACGCAGATTTATTGATAAATCAAGTTGATGGCATTGTTTCCCCTGAGGCCGAAAACGCATTGAGAACAGCACTAAGAATAAATCCCCAGAACGGTGGTGCAAAGTACTACATAGGTCTGATGTTAGCACAAAATGACCGTCCAGATTTAGCACTTCGCCTTTGGAAGCAACTACTTAAAACTGATAAGTTAGACGCCCCGTGGATACCATTAATTAGGGATGATATTGAAAGGCTAGCAGTCTTAGCAGGTGATACAAAATTTGAATTACCTTCTATGGAGCTAACTCCCGGACCGACCGCCGAAGACGTTGATAATGCATCGCGGATGAGCAACGAGGAAAGACAGGAGATGATTAGAGGCATGGTTTCCAGATTATCGGAGAGGCTGTCAACCGATGGAGGAAGCCCTAACGAGTGGGCAAGATTAATAAATGCCCTGGGCGTTCTTGGCGAAATTCAAAGTGCCAGGTCTGCATGGAAACAGGCGAAAAATATTTTTACAGAAAGCCCCTCTGCTCTGGAAATATTGAATACAGCTGCACAAAATATAGGCCTGAAATAATGATTTATGAAAATATTTTACACTTTTCTGGCTCATTATCTAAAAATTCGGCTTTAATGGGTTTGGATTTAGGCAGCAAAACAATTGGAGTTGCTATTTCAGATGGCCTGAGAGCCGTTGCTACTCCACTGAAAACAATTAAACGAACAAAGTTTAGTGAAGAGGTCAAAATCTTGTTTCATCTCATAGCAGAGCGAGAGATATCGGGAATTATTCTTGGACTTCCCAAAAATATGGACGGGTCAGAGGGACCACGATGTCAATCGACAAGAGCTTTCGCGAGAAACATAATCAGATTTAAAGATTTTCCAATAGCATTCTGGGACGAAAGGTTATCAACTGTCGCTGCGGAGAAAGCACTGCTAGAGGCGGATATAAATAGAAAACGCCGCAGCGAAGTAATTGATCATGTCGCAGCATCTTATATCCTCCAAGGAGCGTTAGATAGAATATCCCATGATAAAACGGTATAATAAGTCCCACAATGAGTGAAGATATTTGGAAACGAAACGAGGTAGACTCTCCATGCGTAAATATTTGCATAATACATCCGCGGGCAAACATATGTACTGGATGTTTTCGATCAATTGATGAAATTTCAAGTTGGTCAAACATGAGTGAGTCAGAAAGAAAGGGAATACTAAAAGAACTCCCCAACAGATCCTCCAAACTAAGGGTCAGACGTGGAGGAAGAGCAGAGCGCTTGAGAGATTAGAGAATAGAAAGCCAATCTTGTACATTATTTAGCAACGGCCGGAAATAAGCGACTTGCCTATTTGAACTTTCCACTCCTTCTGAAGGGGAAACCCACGGTGCCATCCCATGTAGTACTAATGGATGTAAGGCATATCCTGTACCTACGGGACTTTCAATAACTTTACGGGTACAATTTTCGAAACAATTTCGTCGAGCTTTTTTATATGTATCCGTTAGGTCAATATCTTTCCAACTTGATGGCGGAACTTTTGACAATAAGTTAGAAAATTCTTTCTTCATAATTAAATGTGACCCTTCCCAAACAACTATCGGGCTAGCACCAGAGTGAGTATTGTTTAATGGAATACCTAAAATAATTCCATGAGGCTCAATAAGATACCGCCTTTTTTCTGTACCAATTGGCAACAGCCCATCTACGTGAGCAGCGTCTCTTTTCAATCTATATTCAAAAGCAGCTTCACTATCCCCTGCACGCGGCCTTGGATAACCGGGAAAAATAACTGACAGTTGGGCCTTATGATATGGTTTTAGATTAATATTTTTCATTAATCTACTGAAAGTATGTGGAAATTTAACACTTTTAAAATTCCCCTTTGAATCATTTGGAAGAACATCAACTCCAACGAACCAAGTTCCCTCACACTGAAGCCATTTTGCTAGTTGATTTGGATTTGCAAGGATCTCATTTCCTTTTTTTCCTGCAAACTCCGCCCATTTAGCTATCTGCTCCTCAAATTTAAATTCTATATATCCCTTATCACCAAACAACATAAATCCACTCAAGGTCCTAATTCACAATTTATTTACTGCATTACTGTCATCATCGGCCAGAAATTATATCTAAAGTGCATCGCCAATTACCTTCTCAATTCTCTCTACATCATCCGGATTATTAAGTTCCCAAAAAACTCTACCGCGCGCCGATACCACTACACATTTTACTAGTTGGTTGTTTTCAAGAAATCTTAGCTGTTCTAATCCTTC
>JGI24820J26691_1000244_pt1 | contig 15923 bp, 17 predicted proteins | sample METZYME_5_50m_FD_26691 | JGI IMG/M metagenome (IMG submission 26691) | reverse complement strand
TTTCTAGGTGTTTATTTACTGATAGCACCTAAAACGGCCTTGCCAGATCCTAGTGTGGCTTGGGTTATCCCCATAGCACTTATAGCGCCCTTATTTTACGGCTTAGAGGGAAATTTTGTATCAAAGATTGGCACGGGTCAAAACTCACCCATTGAGGTCTTACTAGGAGCTTCTATCATTGGTTGCTTCATCACTTTTCCTATAGCATTATTACTTAATCAGTTTGTAGATCCTTTTGTAACTTGGGATATAGCCCATTACGCTTTGGTTCTTTCTTCTGTAATACACGGTCTTGTTTACGCAACTTACGTCTGGCTTGTTACAAAGACGGGTTCGGTATTTTCGGCACAAGTCAGCTATTTTGTTACATTTGCAGGGGTGATTTGGTCCATTGTCATATTAAACGAAGTTCATTCTAATTTTATCTGGATATCTTTAATTTGCATGGTTTTGGGTATGGCTTTAGTCAAACCTAGAACTGAAACAGAAAAATTTTAACAACCGAATTTAGTTAATTTGACTTTATCCATCTTGCCGACAAACGAACGAACTACTAATAAAGATGCGTACTAGATTTGTGAGGTTCTATGGCAGGTCATTCAAAATGGGCAAATATACAGCATAGAAAAGGGAGGCAAGATGCCGCCAGATCGAAGCTTTTTTCGAAATTGTCTAAGGAGATAACCGTTGCAGCCAAAATGGGCGAACCTGACCCCGAAAAAAACCCACGTTTGAGGCTAGCTGTTAAAGAGGCTAAGCAAAATTCTGTCCCAAAAGATGTAATTGAGAGAGCAATAAAGAAATCAACTGCGGGAGATGGCGATGATTATGAAGAAATACGATATGAGGGTTATGGCCCGAATGGTATAGCTGTCATAGTAGAAGCAATGACAGATAATAAAAATCGTACTGCTTCTAATGTGAGATCTATATTTTCAAAAAATGGAGGAAATCTTGGGGAGACGGGCTCTGTTGGTTTTATGTTCGAACGTAAAGGTGAAATAATATATTTACCGGAAGTTGGTGACGACGATACCGTAATGATGGCTGCTATAGATTCTGGTGCAGAGGACGTCGAAAGTTCTGAAGATGGACACATCATTTGGTGCTTAGATACAGACCTAAGCGAAGTTGCAGCTGCGCTAGAAATTGATCTTGGCGAAAGCCAGTCAACTAAATTAGTATGGAAACCGAATACTACAACAGAGCTAGACTTAGAAGGTATTCAAAAACTTATGAAGCTTGTTGATGCACTTGAAGACGATGACGATGTCCAAAGAGTGACAACAAATTTTGAAATCAATGATGAGGTAATGTCTCAGATATCGCAATGAGTACTTTTCTAGCGGGGTTTGGTTTAGGCCTTTCCTTAATTTTAGCAATAGGTGCTCAAAATGCCTTTATTCTGAGGGCAGGGTTGCTGCGGCAGCATGTTTTTGTTTTATGTTCTGTCTGTGCTGTTTCGGATGCTTTATTGATAGCGGCTGGTGTTTCCGGTCTTGGAGCTCTGGTTGGAAAGTTCCCTTTGTTTTTAGTTTTTATGAAATATGCAGGTGCAGCATTTCTGTTTGCCTATGGTTTTCGATCTCTTTTGAAGTCGTTTAGAGGTGGACGTTCTCTGTTGGCTAAAGGTGAGGTAGGTTCTTTGAGGCAATCGGTTATAATATGTTTGCTATTCACTTGGCTTAATCCTCATGTTTATTTAGACACTGTTATTCTTTTGGGTATTGCTTCCACACAATATTCTGAAAATATGCACTTTGCTGCTGGTGCAATAATCGCAAGTTTCATTTTTTTTTATTCGCTTGGCTTTGGAGCCAGATTACTGTCAAATTTTTTTGAACATTCATTATCCTGGAAAATATTAGACGGAATTATTGGCATAATTATGTGGGGCATTGCTTTTTCTCTCGTTTATGGCAGTTAAAATTAATGGATAAAAAACTAGAAAAACAAAAATTGCAGAACTTTACCGGTGTTTTCTGGATGATCATTACTGGTTTATGCTTCCTTGGGGTAACAGCTTTAGTCAAATTTATGGGGACGCGAATTCCAGCTGCCGAGGCGGCCTTTTTGAGATATGCGCTTGGTTTAGTTTTGCTTTTGCCGATGCTGAAAGACTTTACTCAGAACTTACCGAACCGAAAATTATCTCTTTTATTTGCTGCTCGGGGCGCTGTTCACACAATTGGAGTGGTACTTTGGTTTTTTGCTATGTCAAGAATCCCATTAGCCGACGTGACTGCTATGAATTATATGTCACCCATTTACGTTACGCTCGGAGCTGCAATTTTTTTGGGGGAGGCATTAGCTTTACGCAGAATTTTAGCTATTTTACTCGCTATTGTCGGAGCTTTTCTAATACTTAGACCTGGTTTTAGAGAAGTAAGCATAGGCCATGTAGCAATGATTTTTACAGCAATATTTTTTGCTTCATCATACTTAATTGCAAAACATACCAGTGGCAGGACGACTGCATCAGTCGTTGTAGTTATGCTTTCAATTTATGTAACTATTGGATTAGCGCCGTTAGCGTTTTTAAATTGGGTGACACCTACTTTGATGGAATTAATAATACTCTTTGCCGTTGCATGTTTCGCAACAGCTGGCCACTACACGATGACACTTGCATTCGCTGCAGCACCCATTTCGGTAACCCAACCCGCCACTTTTCTACAACTAGTTTGGGCTGTTCTTGTTGGCTCTTTTATTTTTGGTGAAGAAATTGATCTTTATGTGATCGGGGGCGGAGGTTTAATTCTCTGCTCAATTACGTTTATGTCTTGGCGAGAAGCTGTTATTAAAAGAAAAGCAATGACGCCCACAGTCCCGCAAACTAAGGTTTAATGAAAATACAGGCAGAAATTAAGTTTGATCATTTTGCGATAGCAACGGCAAATTTGGAGCAGACCGTAGAAAATCTGGAAAAGACTCTAGAGTATCCTTTCTCGCCTGGTGGTCAGCATAATTTATTTGGCACGCACAATCGTTTATTTCGGCTTGGTGACATTTACTTAGAGGTAATTGCTATCAATCCTCTTGCGACATCTTTTCAGCAGCCACGTTGGTTTGATCTTGATAACTTTAGTGGCAACCCCCGGATAATTACCTGGATAGCTAATACCAAAGATATCTTAGATCTGTTGCCAAAAGTTTGGAACAATCCTGGTGAAATCACAAAACTTTCTCGAGATGATCTCGAATGGGATTTTACAGTACCAAAAAAGGGTAAAATGCCAATGGATGGAGCGGCTCCAGCTTTAATAAAATGGGGCTCTACTCGTCACCCTACTTTCAAAATGATCGATCATAATTGCCGATTAGAGCGTTTTGTAGTCAATACGCCCTTTGCTGAAGAATTAGCGCGAATATTGAACAAAATACTTTTCGATCCAAGAGTAGAAGTAAATTTTTCACGGTGCTTATCGTTTGAAGCGCATATTTTGACGCCAAAAGGAAAAGTGGTTTTGGAATGAAAGTTAGACCTGCAAAATTTTCGGACATCAATGAAATTGTAAAAATCTGGAATCCTTACATAAAAAATACATTTGTTACATTTAATTCTTCTGAAAAGACACGGGAAGAAGTCGCTGCCTTAATCAAAGATCGACGTGATAGCGGCCATGAATTCTGGGTGGCGCATCAAGATGAAAAAATAATTGGATTTGCCAGTTACGACCAATTACGTCGAGGAGTTGGGTACAAATATTCTATGGAACATACAATTATTGTTGCGGAAAAATATCAATCTTTGGGTGTTGGTAAAAATTTAATGGGCATTTTATGTGCTCATGCTAAGGGCCGGGATGTTATTTCCATGTGGGCTGGAGTGAGCGCTCTAAATATTTCTGCGATCAAGTTCCATGAAGAGTTGGAATTTAAAATTGTCGCAAGGTTACCAGAAGTAGGTTATAAATTCGGCACTCTGGTAGATTTGGTCTTAATGCGAAAACTTTTGTAACTGGTATATTGGACCCTATAATATAAGCATGTCGATTTGGACCCGTATAATTAAAGCGATTGAAGCTTTAGCAAAAGGTGAAAGTTTATCCGATGTGTTTGATAAGCTTAAAGCTCCACCAGAGCGTTCAATAGCATTCACAATCGCAGTAATTGCGCTGGGCGCAAAGATGGCGAAGGCTGATGGTTATGTGACACCGGATGAAGTAAAGGCTTTTAGACAAGTATTCCGCATCCCTACTGGTGAGGAAAGCAATGCTGCTCGGGTTTTCAACTTAGCGAGGCAGGATATAACCGGGTATGAGCTTTATGCAAAGAGAATTTCTTCTATGTTTGGTCAAGGACATCAAACATTAATTGATCTGTTGGAAGGTCTGTTTCATATTGCAACTGCTGATAATGATTACCATCAAAATGAAGATAAATTTTTATCAACTGTGGGTTCGATTTTCGGTCTTAAGGATGCTCAATTCAAAGCCATTCGTGCCCGATGTGTTCCAAATATGGAGCCGGATCCCTACACAGTTTTAGGGGTGCAATTAAACGATGATTTTGATACGATCAGAGGTGCTTGGAGGGATTTAGTGCGTACTTATCACCCTGATCGGATGATAGCACGCGGATTACCAGAGGAAGCTATAAATCTGGCAGAAAAAAGAATAATCCAAATCAACAAAGCTTATGAACTTGTTAAAAAAGATTTTGTTTGAGCAAACTTTTCGGCTTCAATTGATTTCAGTTTTTTTATCAACTTTAATTGTGAAATCTTTGGCTTGAAGCGAATTAGCTAATGAGTTGTAACGCGCTTCTGCGACTTCTCCAAATAAACTCAACCCTTTTGAATTGAGTTTTAATGTTAAATGTCGGGATCTAGGTTTCCAATTCAAATGTGCAGGTTGTCGGCTATCATTAACCCATAGCATGGCGCCTAATCGCATAGCTTTTCCGAGAACTTCGGCTTTTTGAACAAATTTTGGCTCAAGTAGGTAAACGAGATTTTCAAATTGAGATCCAATAGGTTTATTTCGATAACGGTACATAAGAGCAATACCGAGAAAAATTCTCTCTGAGTGCTTTAGGCCTCCCAAATTTGATCTTGTTGCATTATCAAAGCAAATCTCGGCTCTATAATCTGGATTTGCCCTCCAGCTCACATCATGCAAAAGACAAGCGGCGTGGATTAGGCGCTTTAATTCTCCGCTTGGTCTTGAAAATAGCGGAAGTACAAATTTATAAAGATGGTTTCCAGAACCTGGAACACGAGCGTCCTTTGCCTCTGAAAAATAGCAAGCTTCAATCAAAGGATCTCTGTCCCGTAATTCTTGGGGCATATTTTCGTATAATAACCCTTCGCGGATGCCGTAGCTAGAAATAGCAATATCTTTAGGCTTAAAAGTACTAACGAGACGTGAAAGGATTTCGCAAGCAATTGGAACCAATGCAATTCTAGCTGCTGTAATCCCGCATTTTTTTCGAATATTTTCAAGTTCACTAGCCTCAATAAACTTTATTGTTTTCTTAACTGAACTTAGTGAAATTCGGTATTCGTGCATTACATGCAACGGATATCCTCTGCGTAACATATCGATTTTTGCAAAAGCTCTCCAGGAACCGCCAACTAAAAATAGCCGATTATGTTGTGGCCCCATTTCTGCTGCAAGTTTAGTCATGATTACTTTAATGTGTTGTTTACGTTTTTTTCGTCCGCCCTTAAGCTCTTTTAAAATTAATGGCCCTAACTCTGAAGTTGAGCATTTTCCTACATTTCCTTTACTGATCTCTGCCAATTCCATAGATGACCCACCGAGATCACAAACTAGTCCGTAAGCTCCGGGCCAACCTAGCATCACTCCCTGTGCCGAAAGTCGCGCCTCGTCACGACCGTCAATAATCTTTATTTCTTTCCCAGTTTTCCTTTTAATTTCATCGCAGAACAATGAACCATCTGAGGACGATCTTACTGCTCCGGTTGCAATTAAAGTTAATTGGGGAACCCCCATTACTTTTGCCATATTGACGAACCGTTCGATTGCTGAAATTGCTCTTAATCTTCCTTCTATGTGAAGTTTTCCGGAGTTAGCTAATCCAGAGCCTAAACCGCAAAAAACCTTTTCATTAAAAAAATACGCTGGTGATCTGGCTGCTCCATCGAATATTACCATGCGGACTGAGTTGGAGCCAATGTCAACTACGCCAAGTTTTCTGAGGTATTGAAAGGCCCCAGTATCAGGAATATTTCTTCCACTATAACCAAAAAAAGGTTCAAAATCTTGAACGATTTCTACCATAAAGCTAATCCTGAAAATCTAAAAACATAAGACACACTAAAAGGCATATTTAGGCCCAATTGAAAGGCTTTATTTTAACTTCTTTAAAATTTTTGCAACCAGCGATCTTGTTATCGGGCGTTTTTCTTCAATCGATATACGGTCGATTTCAGTAACAATTGAGTTAATTGTTAGAAAAGATCTATCTATTCTCCTGCTGAGATATTCAAAAACGTCTGGGCTTGGGTACATTTGTCTATCGGCGAAAAGCTTTGCCATAATTAATGGAAATAGCTTGTCATCTAATTCATCAATCTTAGCATTTCTGGTGCCTTCTATTCTCGATCTTAAGTCAGAGAGAGAAATTTTCCAGAATTGAGGAGAACCTGTTCCTATTAAAAGAAAGGGCAATTCTCTCTCCTGCAAAAGATTATGTAAATGGAAAAGTGATCCCTCAAGATTTTCGTTAGTACTCATTTCTGATACGTTGTCGATGACTAATGCAGTGGTTGCAATTTTATCAATGTTATTTAGTCCGAGGCTTCTGACGTCAGTGTAACATGCATTTACTTGCTGTGCCCAAATTCGACCTAAGTGAGTTTTCCCCGATGCCGGCGGTCCTGAAAGAGTATGTTTAAAATTTGGCCAATTTCTCCAATCCTCCAAAAGATTGACTGCCATTTTATTGCAGTCGGATATATAAAATTCTTCAATTCCTTCGGACGATTGAACTGGTAGACTAAGGCCAATTTGTTCCGCCATCAATTACTACCTTATTTGTTGCTTTTACCGTTATAAATTTGACTATTTAAGTATTGTTTTATCAAAAACCTGATTAATACACCTATTGAAGCTGCTACGGGGACAGCTACCATCATGCCGACTAATCCAAATATCGATCCAAAAATAGATAAAGCAAGCAAAAGTGAAACAGGATGTAAGCCAACTGAATTTCCAACAAGTTTTGGAGTTAAAAAATTCCCCTCAATTAGCTGGCCTAAGACAAAAATTCCAATAACTAATAGGATAGTATTCCAATCTCCCCAGAACTGAACGGTCGATAATCCTATTGCCAGTATACCTCCCAAGATAGCTCCCAAATATGGTATAAAAGTTAGCAATCCAGCAAATACCCCTATTATTAGTCCAAATTCCAAGCCTAAAAACATTAATGTAACTGCATAATAGATACCTAATAGGCAGCAAACTGAGCCCATACCTCGAATAAACCCGGCAATAACATCGTGTATTTCTCTAGCTAGGTACCGGATGGTTTTGGCATGGGCTAGGGGAAGTAGACTATCTATTTTAGCTACCAATCGATCCCAATCAAGTAACAAGTAAATTGTCACAATGGGAGTTATCAGCATTAATCCAGCAATGCTTAAAAGGGACGAAAAAGAATTAACTAAACTCGACATAATAATAACAATTGTGGATTTTAAAAATTCGCCCACTGGCAAATTAGATTGATCCAAATTGAAAGTCTCGATCAGTTTTGAAGGTAATGTTCCATTTAGGGCTTTGTTTAGTTTTTCTGAGATTGTGGGTGCCGCGGATATCAGTTTTGTTAGTTGGTCAACCAGGTTTGCAAATATAAATACAGCTAATGGAGCAAAAATTATAACGAAAATAAATGATATGAAGATGACCGCCCATAATCTATTAAATCCTAACTTTTGAAGGCGGTCTGCTAATGGATCAAGCAAATAAGCTAAGGCTGTTCCTGCTACAAAAGGAAGTAAAATATTTCCAAAAAAAGAGAGCAGAACAATGCTCACTACCAATAACATTCCCCAAAAAAATAGTTGCTGGCGAACTGAAAAACTCATATCCTCTCCGACTTTGTTCTATAAGGCTAATGTGAGCTACTAACGCAACGCATGCAAGTACGAAAACGTGATCTGAGGCTTGTGTAGTTTTCACCATGACGCTACATGTTCATTAATTTGTGAATAGTTTGGAAAACTCATGCGCCTATCTCGATACTTTGTTCCAGTCTTGAAAGAAAACCCAGCGGAGGCTCAAATTGTAAGCCATAGGCTAATGCTAAGGGCTGGATTAATTAAACAAGCCACGGCTGGAATTTATTCTTGGCTTCCTCTAGGTTTTAAAGTCCTTCGGCAGCTAGAAAATATCGTTCATGATGAGCAACAACGCGCTGGTCATCAGGCAATCCAAATGCCTATTCTTCAATCTGCCGACTTGTGGAAAGAGAGTGGTCGGTATGATGATTATGGTCAAGAAATGCTCAGAATGAAAGATCGTCACCAGCGCGACTTACTGTTTACTCCTACAGCTGAAGAATTAGTTACTGATATTTTTAGAAGTCATATTACAAGTTATAAAGATTTACCCTTAACGCTTTACCAAATTCAGTGGAAGTTTAGGGATGAAATTCGTCCCAGGTTTGGAGTTATGCGGGGTAGAGAGTTCTACATGAAAGATGGTTATAATTTTGATTTGACAAAACAGGATGCACTTCATTCGTATAACCGCCATCTAGTCAGTTATTTGAAAACCTATGAACGAATGGGATTAAAAGCCATACCTATGCGAGCTGATAGTGGACCNATAGGCGGAGAGGACACTCATGAGTTTTTAGTACTGGCTGAAACTGGAGAATCTGAGGTTTTTTACGATAGCAAGGTAACTGATTTAAACTTTGGAGATCGTANAATAGATTATTATGATCATGCAGCTTGCCAGTCAATATTAGACGAATTTACCTCACTATACGCTAGAACAGACGAAACCCATGAACCGGCTGTATTCGAAAAAATTCCTCAGGAAAGGCGATGTAAAGCTCGTGGTATAGAAGTTGGTCAAATTTTTTATTTTGGTACAAAATATTCTGAAGCCATGGGCGCCACCGTAACTGATGCTGATGGTAAAGATACCCCTGTTCACATGGGCAGCCATGGTATTGGTGTGAGTAGGTTAGTTGGAGCCATTATTGAGGCTAATCACGATGAAAAAGGTATTATTTGGCCTGAGGGAGTGACGCCATTTCATTGCGGTTTAGTGAATCTAAAACAAGGCGATCGAGAGGCAGATACGGCTTGTGAAAATATATATCAAAGTTTAATGAAAGCTGGCTTAGAACCTCTTTACGATGATCGGAACGAAAGGGCTGGAGGAAAGTTTGCCACCATGGATTTAATTGGTCTTCCTTGGCGAATTACCGTTGGGCCACGTGGATTGAAGAATGGTGTTGTTGAACTAACTTCGAGGATTTCGGGAATTAGTGAAGAGTATACTCCCGAAAGTGCCATAAATAAATTGATATCAATATATAAATAATACTTAGGGACTATTTGATAGAGATTTATTAGCTTTGCATTATCATAGTTAAATGTTTTCGGAATATAACTCTAAAATTTCTAGAGGAACGACTTCAGTAGCTTTTTGATGAGTGCTGTGCAGATTAACTTTTGGTGCACATCCTTCATAGTGAGCCTGGAGGAACCTACTAGCGCAAAGACACCAAGAGTCTCCCNCTTTTAAACCCGGAAACTCGAATTCAGGCCGAGGGGTTGACAGATCATTTCCCACATATTTTGAAAAAGCTAAAAATTCAGAGGTCATAATCGCACAGACCGTATGGCTTCCTTGNTCAGCGTCGCAGGTATTACAACAGCCATCTCTAAAGAAACCTGTTTTAGGGTTATCTGAGCAAGTTTTTAGCTCTTCNCCGATCACATTGATCGAATTATCCTTTACAAACATTTTGTTTACTTTCTACTAAATTTATCCATCAATTTTTGTAGAGTAGATTTCTGCATTTCTCCTCCATCCGCCTGGAAACTAGTTTTTTCGGATAGAGTTGCAACTTTTAAATCCTTACTTTGTTTGTCTTTTTTATTTTTATCTTTGTTTTGGGAACCAAGAGAAATTTGATTAATAAAATCTTCAGGGTCGTCGTTGGCCAAGCGATTAGCTTCTACAGCAATTTTTTTCAAAAGCTTTTCAAGCCACTGTTGCTCTTTTTTTGAGAAATTTTCTAAAACATATTTTGAGACCAGATCTTTTTGACCGGGATGTCCAATTCCCAGTCTTATGCGTTTGTAGTTTTCACCAATGTGACTGTGGATTGATTTTAAACCATTATGGCCAGCGTGCCCTCCGCTCAACTTAAAACGGCATTTTCCAGGAGTTAAATCTAGTTCATCGTGAAAAACAATTATATCCTGCGAATTGATCTTATAAAATCGGGCTAGTTCGCCTACTGATTGTCCTGACAGGTTCATAAAAGTTGATGGTTTTAGAATTATAACCTTCTGGTTTCCAAGACGCCCTTCACAAAATTGGCCTTGGAATTTGGAACGCCAAGGGCCGAACAAATTGGCATTAGCTATTTCGTCTACAGCCATAAACCCAATGTTATGACGGTTCATATCGTACTCTTGTCCAGGGTTTCCGAGGCCAACAAAAAGTTGCATTTTTTCTTTCAAATTCTTTAAGTTCTTATTTAAGAATTATTATAGAGCAACCTGGCTGCAAGATTAATATAATTCTGTAATTAAAGTTTCGCTTACATAAAAGGCCCCAAAAAAGCGAGGCCCTTTAGAATTTAATTAGTGCCAAGCTACTCGTCAGGAGTTTCTTCATCAGGTGTTTCGACAGTCTCTTCTTCCGGCGCTTCAGTGTCCCCTTCTGCCTCTTCTGAAGATTTAAGGCTTGAAGGCGCGGAGACGTTTGCGATCACAAAGTCCCTATCGATGGTGGGTTTTGCTCCTTCTGGTAGATTAACGCTTGAAATCGTTATGACATCGCCAACTTCTAATCCAGTTAAATCTACTGTAATATTCTCAGGGATTTCGCTTGCTGTAACGATTAGTTCAATCTCTGGTCTCACAACCGTTAAAACGCCACCTTTCTTAAGACCGGGAGCCTCATTTTCATTTATAAAATCAACTGCGATAAACAGATTGACTTTTGATGCTCTTCTCAATCTCATTAGATCTAGATGGGTCGGTAAATCCTTGACTACGTCGCGCTGGACATCTCTGCAAATAACGCGAACGTCATCGTGGCCTTCTACTTTCAGATTAAAGAGTGTGGACAGGAACCGTCCAGCCTTTAATCGTTTCAACAAGTCATTGAAAGGGATTTGTATGGGTAAGGGGTCTACCCCACCGCCATATACGACGCCTGGTACCATCCCATGGCGTCTTGCTTGACGAGCGGCGCCCTTGCCTGTCCCCGTGCGTTCTTCAGCTATAAGATTAGGTATCTCTTCAGCCATCATGTTCTCCAATTCTATAAAGGCAGGGCTCCTCCAAGGCTGTAGCCCTGCGTGAATGAGGCTCTATAAACTTTAAAATTCAGATTGAAAAGGCTCTAGTTATCTTTTGATAATACTTTTAGGAATTTATAGCCACTCGGGTATAAAGTCTTTGGGGATAAGTAAATTTTTCTTGGTTACATTCAGAATATTCTTTTCTCCGCACAATGCCATGGTAATATCCATCTCTTTTTGAAGGATTTCTAAAGTTTTCGTGACGCCTTTCTCTCCCAAAGCACCTAAACCATAGGTATAAGCCCGCCCTATGTACGTTCCCTTGGCTCCCATTGCCATACATTTTAATACATCTTGGCCTGTTCTTATTCCGCCATCTATGTGGACTTCAATTTTATCTCCGACAGCATCTAGGATTGAAGGGAGTGCCTTGATTGAGCTAATGGCTCCATCTAGTTGGCGGCCTCCATGATTAGATACAATTATTGCGTCTGCACCAACATTCAAAGCCATTTTAGCATCTTCAGAATCTAAGATCCCTTTTAAAATAACTTTACCGCCCCATTCTTCTTTAATTTTCTTCACTTTGTCCCAGTCTAAACTTGGATCAAACTGTTCTGCAGTCCAAGACGATAAACTAGTGGTGTCTGTGACATTCGTCGCATGGCCGACAATATTNCCAAAAAATCGCCTTTTTGTACCAAGCATGCCCAATCCCCAACTCCATTTTGTTGCAAGATTGGCCATGGTTTTGAATGTCATTTTTGGAGGTGTTGATAAGCCATTCTTCAGATCTTTATGTCGTTGCCCAAGAATTTGCAGATCTAAAGTTATAACAAGCGCAGATACTTGGGCATTTTTGGCTCTTTGTATTAGCCTTGAGATATAGTCTGTATCCTTCATCATATATAATTGAAGCCAAAAGGGCTTAGTGGTATTTTCAGCTACGTCCTCAATTGAACAAACGGACATCGTAGAAAGGGTAAAGGGAACTCCAAACTTCTCAGCAGCTTTTGCAGCCAGGATCTCTCCGTCCGCATATTGCATTCCAGTTAATCCAACAGGGGCCAATGCGACAGGAATTGAAACGTTTTCACCGATCATTTTTGATGCGGTACTCCTTCCGGTCATGTCAACGGCAACGCGCTGCCGAAATCTCAACTTTTCAAAATCATTGACGTTGTCTCGAAAAGTTTGCTCTGTCCAACTTCCACTTTCTGCATAATCATAAAACATTTTAGGAACACGACGTTTATAAATTTTTTTTAAGTCTTCTAAATTTGTAATCGTGGCCATTATTTCTACTCTTCCTAAAAGTTAAGCCGAATGCGCACCATCTGCTAATGTTTTGACGAAGGCTAAAACGTCAACTACCGGTTTGCCTTTAGCTAATTCTGATACAATTGCAGATCCAACGACAGCGCCGTCAGCAACTTCGGCAATTGCTTTTGCTTTATCCGGTGTGTTTATTCCAAACCCAACAACGACTGGCAAGCCACTATTTTGTTGTATTCTCGCGACTTCAGGACCAACATCCAAAGCCTGAGCTTCAGCAGCCCCAGTTATGCCGGTTATTGATACGTAATAGACGAACCCAGAAGTATTTTGCAGAACTTTCGGTAAGCGATTGTTATCCGTAGTTGGTGTTGCTAACCTAATAAAATTTATGCCAGCTTCTTGCGCTGGTATACAGAGCTCTTCATCTTCTTCTGGAGGGAGATCTACAACTATAAGCCCATCTATCCCGACAGATTTTGCATCAGTTAAAAATTGCTCCACGCCATAACTGTAGATAGGATTATAGTAGCCCATTATAACTATAGGCGTATTATTGTCCTTTTTTCGAAACTGTTTGGCCATTTCTAATGTTTTAACAAGTGTCATTCCATTATCCAACGACCGGCCACCTGCTAATTGGATTGTTGGACCATCCGCCATTGGGTCGGTGAAAGGTAAACCTAACTCTATTATATCGACGCCAGCAGCTGGAAGACCCATTACCAATTCCAAAGATGTTTCGAAATCAGGATCTCCGGCCATAATATATGAAACAAATGCTTTTTTGCCCTCAGATTTTAGCTTTTTAAACGTCTGATCTATTCTTGTCATCTTGGTGCTCCAATTCAATATTATTCACTTGCCTAAAATTCTCAAAGAAATCAATCCTTACACTCCAACGGCAATTAAATCTTATGTTTGCTCAATTTTGTTTTGAATGGGTATATTTCTATTTTGCTTGCTTTGACAAAAAACAAGTCTTAGAAGCAGGCCGAATTATTAAACTAAGGCTTTGTTATGGGTTTCAAGATGGGAATAGTTGGACTTCCAAATGTTGGTAAGTCTACTCTATTTAATGCATTGACAAAAACGGCTACTGCTCAGGCAGCTAATTTTCCATTTTGTACAATTGAGCCAAACGTGGGCGAGGTCGCGGTGCCCGATGGTCGGTTGGATACATTAGCAAAAATTGCTCAATCGAGCCAGATTATTCCAACAAGAATGACGTTTGTCGATATCGCCGGTCTTGTAAAAGGCGCGTCGAAAGGGGAGGGGCTGGGCAATCAATTTTTGGCAAATATTCGAGAAGTTGATGCTATTGCACACGTTTTGAGATGCTTTGATGATAAAGATGTTACACATGTAGACGATAGAATTAATCCAGTTGCAGACGCAGAAACAATAGAAACAGAGCTGATGCTGGCTGATATTGAAAGTATTGAAAAGAGAGCAGCAGGTCTCATCCGCAAAATTAGGGGTGGAGATAAAGAAGCTATTGAGCAGGATCGTCTCTTGAAATTGGCAATGGATGCTCTTGAGCAGGGACAACCTGCACGATCAGTCGAAATTTCTGCGGACGATAAGGTAGCTTGGAAAAACCTTCAGTTACTAACGTCAAAGCCTACTCTTTTTGTTTGCAATGTGGATGAAGAGAGTGCCGCTCAAGGGAATAAGTATTCTCAACAAGTGGAAAAAATGGCAGTGGAACAAGGCGCTGGAACAGTTATTATCAGTGCTCAAATTGAGGAAGAAATAAGTCAGCTTGAAGACGATGAAGCGAAACTTTTTCTCAATGAAATGGAACTGTCCGAGGCGGGTTTGGATCGTTTGATACGAGCAGGCTATAGTTTGTTGCAATTGGAAACTTACTTTACTTGTGGGCCTAAAGAGGCGAGAGCATGGACAGTCAAAAAAGGTACACTTGCGCCACAGGCTGCTGGCGTTATCCATGGAGATTTTGAACGCGGTTTTATTAGAGCCGAGACAATTTCTTTTCATGATTTTGTGGACTGTCAAGGTGAGGTCGGAGCCAAAGAGGCAGGTAAGATGCGTGTCGAAGGCAAGTCTTATCTGGTCCAAGATGGGGACGTGATGCATTTTTTATTTAATACATAATAAAGATCACAATTAAAAACTGTGGTATTTTTCAATTTGAGACCTTGTCCTTAACCAAACAGATAGTTAAACCAGTCGACGGAGACGTGGCCGAGTGGTCGAAGGCGCTCCCCTGCTAAGGGAGTAGGCGAGGAATCGTCTCGAGGGTTCGAATCCCTTCGTCTCCGCCATCGCTTTTTTAAATCTCTTAAAAACAAAAGGTTAATGAATAAAAGAAAATATGACCCCTCAATAAGACCTTAAAATAAAATATTTTGGCTGTTTTATTTTGTAGGATGCAAGCTTCGTGGTAACGCTATAGTGCCTTGTTGAAAATTGCTTAGGAAAACCAGTATGATGTCTCAGATCGCTCCTATCTCACAAACATCAATGGTCGAAGTAAAAACTGGTCTCTCGCTTTTTACCGTCGAACTCGGTAACCCAGTTGGCGCTCCGATGCTGATCTTGCACGGCGGCTGGGGACCAGCGGACAATGAGGAGCACAGATTGGATATTTTGAACGAAGAGATACGTTCTAAGTTTCGAATAATCTATTTTCATCAACGCGGGTGGGGACGGTCGAAAATTGAAGAGGTATCTGGAACCGATACCTCCACTGGGATTGACGCAAACATCGCCGATTGTGAAGTGTTAAGGCAGCATTTTGGTATTGACAAATGGGAAGTTGTTTATGGCGGTTCGAATGGTGCTACTCTAGGGTTGGCCTATGCCGCCAAATATTTTGGCAGCACTATTTCCGGGTTGGTATTGCGCGGCTTGTGGCTTATTCGGGAGCAGGATTTGGACCACGATTATGGGGACGGTAAAAACGGCAAGGGAAAGTATTATCCTGCGCAGTGGCGTCGGTTCATTGGGCATGTTGGATACACGACACGAGCTGATATTGAAAGATTGGAAAAAACTGAGAATCCCGGGTTGGAAATCGTAAAAAAATATTGGGAATTGATTACGGGCGAAAGCCCAGACGAAAGTCAAAAAGCAGCATTAAGCTGGTTGAAGTGGGATAATCTGGGCGCAACTGTAGGCGTCGACAATGATAATCCTCCCGCAACTAGTATCGA
>JGI24820J26691_1000243_pt1 | contig 15931 bp, 18 predicted proteins | sample METZYME_5_50m_FD_26691 | JGI IMG/M metagenome (IMG submission 26691) | reverse complement strand
TCCTATAAACCGGGCGATTGACTGCAAAAAAGAATATTGAAAACTTTATGATGACCTACTTAGTACTTGGAATATGTTTAGTTAACACTATTTTGATCGGTGTTATTCTGCTGAAGCAAAAAGAGTTGAATTTGAAACTTTTGAATTCTCTAGAATCAAAGGAAGAGGATATTGAATTGAATTCACTTGAAAATAAAAAACATATAGATGATATGCTAAAAATGAGAGAGATGTATGAATCAGATTAAAAAAGATATTAAAGCTATTTTATTAGCTTTAATATTGGGAATATCCTTCGTTTTAATATTAGGAGCTTAGATGAATAAAAAATTACTTAGAGTTGGGCCATACGCAGACTTTTTCTCTCAAGGTGTGCAAGTGGGCAACATTTTAACTTTGGCCGGACAGGTGGCTGTAGACGATGAAGGAAATACACCGAACGACTTAAAAGAACAAATGACTGTCTGTTATGAAAATATTAAAAACGTGTTGAGAGAATTTGATGCAACTCTAGATAATGTAATTGATGAGACATGGTTCGTAACTGATGTTGAAGAGTGTATGCAAAATGTGACTGAAATTTTTTCAGAAAGAGAAAAGATTTACGGTTGTAAACCAGAGGTTTCTCAGACTTTGATTGGTACAAATGCGCTCGTTCAACCTAATTTGAAAATTGAAATCAAGTGTATTGCTTACATCGATAATTGATATGGATCAAAAAAATCTAGACAAACAAATATCTTTGCTTCAAGACAGAACTGAATTTCTAGAAGAAAAAATAAAGGATCTTCAAGCCCAACAACTTGAGATGAGCAACAATATCATTACTCTGATTCAACATGCGGAAACTATGAACAATGTACTGATGCTTCGGGCTTACTTGCTGAGCATGTGACTGAACTAGAACTTAAACTGGAAAAGTTAATGAGTATGATCCAATCAGAGGTTAAACCTGAAAAACTGAACTGAAATTACCATTCTCCAATATTCTCCATTGAAGCCCATGGCTCTGAATTCTCTAAAGCATTCCCTTTTTGAAGTAACTCTACTGATATATTGTCAGGTGATTTTACAAACGCCATTCTTCCGTCTCTNGGAGGCCTGTTAATTAGCACTCCTTGATCCATTAATTTTTGACAAGTTTCATAGATGTTTTCAACTTCGTAAGCTAAGTGGCCAAAATTTCTNGANCCCGTACCAAGATCATCTCCATCCCAATTATAGGTAAGTTCTATTTGTGATTCTTCATTGCCCTCGGCTGCAAGAAAAATTAGGCTAAACCTGCCCTCTTCTATATCAATTTGTCTAATTAACTTAAGACCTAATGCATCTACAAAAAATTTCATAGAAGCATCGACATCTTTGATTCTTAACATGGTGTGTAAATACTTCATACATTAATATTAATATAGATTCTTTAAGGAACGAATAAGTTCTAATAGATTATCTCATGTAAAATATGAGACAAATAATTGAGGAGAAAAAATGTCTGAACGAAAATTTGATGTGATTGTATTTGGAGCAACTGGTTACACGGGGAAGTTAGTTGCAGAGTATATGAAAGACGAATATGGAGATGACGAGAGTATCAAATGGGCCATAGCAGGAAGAAATATGGACAAGCTGATGCTGGTAAAAAATGATCTAGGATTAAAAGATGAAATCGAAATGATCGAGGTTGATAGTTCAGATATAGATGCCTTGAATAAAATGACCTGCTCTACGAAATGTGTATTAACTACAGTAGGTCCTTATCAGCTTTATGGATCAGATTTAGTCCAATCTTGTGCTAATAATGGAACAGACTATGTAGATCTTACCGGTGAGCCCGGATGGATGTATGAAATGATAAACCTATGCAAGGAACAGGCTGAAAAGTCAGGTTCACGAATAGTTTTCTCATGTGGTTTCGATAGTATTCCTTTCGACCTTGGTGTTTATTTTCTTCAAAAAGCATTTATCGAAAAAAATGGTAAGCCTGCTGAACGAATTCGTGGTCGTGTCCAAGCTATGAATGGCGAGTTTTCGGGTGGAACAATTGCTTCGCTAGGAGCCACTATGGCAACTCTAAAAGAAAAACCGGAATTGATAAAAGTTTTGGCTAATCCTTTCTCCTTATCAGAAGGATTCGAAGGTCCTCCTCAACCAGATGACTCAAAAGTGATACTGGACGAAAAAATTAATATGTGGGTTGCTCCTTTTGTAATGGCACCGATAAATACAAAAAATATTCATAGGTCTAATTTCTTACTAAATCATATGTACGGCGAAAACTTTGAATATGATGAAATGATGATTGCGGGGGAAGGAGAAGATGGAAAGATGATTGCTGATGCTATGACTACCGCTAATCCTATGGGGGGAGACAATGTTCCTCAACCCGGTGAAGGTCCATCGAAAGAGTCTAGAGAACAAGGAAATTATGACGTACTGTTCGTTGCTGAATCAGGAGACGAAACCATGCAAGCTAGAGTAACAGGAGATATGGATCCTGGTTACGGATCTACATCGAAAATGATCGCAGAGAGTGCTTTATGTTTGGTAAAAGATTGCGATGCATTGCCCGGTGGCATCTACACTCCAGCGCCGTCAATGGGAGAAACTCTTATTTCCAGGCTAGTTCAAAGAGCTGGGTTAACCTTTGATTTAATATAAATTTAACTTATGCCTTAAGATAAGATTATTGTATAATGCGGGTATGAAAAAACTCGCATTATTTATTCTTTTACCCCTCTTTGCACACACCGTCTTTTCAGAACAGCATATCGTTAAAATGCTAAATGCTGGAAAAGAAGGCATGATGGTTTTTGAACCAGCGTATTTGTCAGTTAAGAAAGGTGATTCAGTCAAGTTTGTCGCCACTGACTTAGCACATAACTCGGCTTCAATTGAAGGAATGATCCCTGATGGAGCGCAACCTTGGGTAGGAGTTATGAGTAAAGACATTGAAGTAACTCTCACAGAAGAAGGTGTTTATGTTTATCAATGTACTCCTCATAACATGATGGCTATGGTGGGTGTAATTAAAGTTGAATCTAGCTCTAATCTCGAGCAAATAAAACAAAAGGCAGCTGAGTTTAAAAAGACTTTTTTGATGAATCAAGAAAGATTAGACAACTATCTATCTAGAATCTAAAACAATGAAGGTACAAGTAGTAAAGGACCAAGCAGACGAAACAACATTCGAAGATTGGAGGAATGAAGATTACATGAATAAAATGGAATTCAGTCCATTAGTAATGTTTGTCGTAATTCCAACGATCGTTCAGGCAGCCTGCTTATTATTTATGGGTGCTGCAATGCTCCTGAACACATTTATATTTGCTTAGTTAACCCTATCAAATATAAAACCTTTGTAGTTCTCCGAAACTACCTCTTCTAGCATTTCTGTATAAACTGGAACACCTATAAAAGGCAAAAAGGCCTTAGCTTTAGACTCTATATTTGATCCGTTATACCATGACTTTGTATCCGTAAAAATCGTCATGTCTGCAATTTCGTTTACTAAAACCATCCAGTCTTCCTCAGCGGTTGCAGAAGATTCGATGACCTTTTTTTCATTTTTAATCATCCAGTCGATACAATCAGTAATCCAGTTAACGTGTTGTTCGATTGAAGGCATCATATTAGATAGAACTGATGGGCTACCAGGTCCTGTGACAGTAAATAAGTTAGGAAAGTTTGAGATGCCTAATCCTAGGTAAGACTTTGCTCCCTCCTCCCATTGATCCTTTAGCTTTATGTTGTCCCTTCCGGATATATCTATATTTGTAAGGGCACCTGTCATTGCGTCAAACCCAGTTGCAAGTATTAGAGTATCGATTTCGTAAACCTCATCTGAATTTATGGAATTCGACGTAATTTCCGATATAGGATTTTCTTTCAAATTAATTAGATGGACATTCTCTTTATTGAAAGTCTCGAAATAGCCTGTATCTACACAAAGCCTCTTGCCTCCAATATGATAATCAGGTGAAAGAAGGGCTGCTGTGTGTGGATCCTTTACAATTCCCTTAATTTTATTTCGAACAAAATTCGCTGCTACGGCATTTGCNTCTACATCTANGGGAATATCTGCATATCCACCAAAGAATCCTAAACCTGCATTTTTCCAGTTTTCTTCAAAGTTAGCATTAACCTCTTCAGGATCAGACTCAGAGATCAAAGCTTCGTCGGACATTGCTGCTATACCGAATCCATTAAGGTAATTTTCTTTTCTAAACTCTGAATACCTTGACTTAACTTGCTTTTCAACATCTTTGTCCATAGGTCCATTGTTAGAAGGTATTGAGTAATTTGGAGTTCTTTGGAAAACATATAATTCTTCTGCTTGCTCAGCTATCAGAGGTATTGATTGAATAGCGGATGAACCCGTACCGATGATTGCAACTTTTTTTCCAGAAAATTTTGTTCTTCTTGGGGCCAAGTAGAAGTTTGAAGAATCTGTCCCTTAAAATTTTCTAAACCGTTGAAGTTAGGCTTATTGGGAACCGATAAGCAGCCAGTAGCGAAAATACAAAATCTTGTTTCATATTTATTTTTAGAAGTCTCAACATGCCATTTTGATTCGGACTCAATGAAAGTTGCCTTTGAAACTTCCTCTTCAAAATTTATTCCATCCCTGAGTTCGAATCTATCTGCAACATGATTGATATATTCTAGAATTTCAGGTTGAGCAGAATACTTTTCTGACCAGTTCCACTCCTGTTGCAAATCTTCATCGAACTGATAAGAATATTCTAGTGAGGGTATATCGCACCTTGCGCCCGGATATCTATTCCAATGCCATGTGCCTCCAATTTGATCTGCTTTCTCTAAGATTACGGCTGATAAGCCAAGTCTTCTGAGTTTGAGTAGTTGATATATCCCAGCAAAACCTGCCCCTACTATTATTGCATCAAATTCTTTTATAGTTTGATCATTCATATAAATACTCCCAAACTGAAGTATATATAAAGTTTCCTTTTTTTTTAATATGGTTTAAGAATTTAAGGAAATCTTCTGAGGGAAAGTTTGTCTCGTGAGGACATATCTTCAGCCCTTAAGATCATGTAGTGTGCGAGTACGATTTTATCTATACCTTGAGATCTTTCTTGAGCTTTTTGCATTAGAACGGGATCGAAGAAATTTTTATCAACTTCCTCAATGACCTTCCTAAAATGGAAACGGTTAGCTTGCATAACTTATTAAAAAATATACTTTTGTTAACAACTATCAGTTGTTAATATCTAATCAACAATTTTGGACTTATAAAGAAGAGCAGCAACAGCATTATACAAGATACTTATGAAAAATACTCTATTAGCACCCGCCCTCACAACCAACATAGACAAGAAGTCAGAAGAATTCGAAAATTATAAAAATGCAATGTTAGAAAAGTTAGATGGCATTGANGATTTACTTGATTACGTCGAACTCGGNGGTGGTATGCATCATCACGAGAGATTGGCTGCTAGAGGGAAAATGTCNGTTAGAGATAGAATTGCAAATTTCTTAGATCCNGACACTCCTTTTCTAGAAATTAGCTCTCTNGCTGCATATGCGTCTGATTANCCTGTAGGTGGCGGTGCTGTGGCAGGAATAGGNATAGTAGCTGGTACTGAAGTTGTTATATTTGCAAATGACCCTACTGTATTGGCAGGCGCGATGCATGCTTACTCAGGAAAAAAATGGACAAGGGCAATGGAGATTTCAAGAGTTAATAAAATCCCTTATGTCCAATTTGTTGAATCTGCTGGTGGCGATCTAAGAATGGGTGGAGGAAAAGGGAAAGGAAGCTCTAGAGGTCAAATACTAGGCGCAGGTCACTTTGCCGAGTCTGGAAGGACATTTTACGATGTAACAGAATTATCAAAATTAAGAATACCCACAATCTCAATAGTATTTGGTTCATCTACAGCGGGTGGAGCTTATCAACCCGGAATGTCGGATTACAACATATTCATAAAAAAACAATCAAAAGTCTTTTTAGGAGGGCCACCTCTAGTAAAAATGGCTACAGGAGAGGAATCTGATGATGAGACTTTAGGTGGAGGTCAAATGCATGCTGAAGTGTCAGGTTTGGCAGATTATCTTGCTGAAGACGAAATGGATGCTCTCAGAATTGGTCGAGAAGTCGTGTCTCACCTCAATTGGAGGAAAGAAGGAAAAGAACCAAAATTGAAACCAGATGAGCCTGTTTTAGATACTGAGGATCTTCTTGGTCTCGTAGATCCAGATCTCAAAAGGCCATTTGATGTGAGGGAAGTAATAGGAAGAATATCAGATGGATCGAGATTTGAAGAATTTAAACCTCTTTTTGGTCCAACTATCGTATGCGGCTTCGCTTCAATACATGGTTATACAGTAGGGATTTTAGGCAATAACGGTCCTATCTTTCCAGATACAGCTTCGAAGGGAGCACATTTTGTTCAATTATGTAATCAAATAGATATTCCTATTATTTTTCTTCAAAATATTACTGGTTTCGTTGTTGGAAAAGATTACGAAAGAGCTGGTCAGATCAAGAGAGGAGCTCAATTCTTAAACTCGGTATCTAACTCTACCGTGCCGCATCTTACAGTAATACTTGGCGCAAGTTATGGAGCAGGAACTTATGCTATGTCTGGAAGAGCTTTCGATAATAAATTCACTTTCTTATGGCCAACTGCGAAAGTTGCTGTAATGGGACCTCAACAAATTGCTGGAGTAATGTCGATTGTGAGAAGAGCAAGAGCTGCTAGGACTGGTGAAAAATTCGATGAAAAAGAAGATGCAAAGATGGTTGCATTTGCGGAAAAAGCACAGGAAGAAGGGTCGCTTGCATTAAGAGCCACTGGTGCAATAAGTGATGATGGAATTATTGATCCAAGAGATACGAGAAATGTTCTGGGAATGTGCTTGTCTCTTGTAAATGGAAGAAATATTGAAGGCGCACCTGGATATGGAGTGTATAGACTATGAATTTTCATAAATTACTTATAGCAAATAGAGGTGAAATAGCCTGCAGAATAATTAAGACAGCGCATGAAATGGGTATATCTTGTGTCGCTGTTTATACAGAGCCTGATACGAACTCCCCTTTTGTTCGCATGGCGGATGAAGCCGTAAAGCTTAATGATAGTTATTTAAATGGTAAAGAAATTATTGAAGCTGCAATTGATACTGGCGCAGAAGCAATACATCCTGGATATGGCTTCCTATCAGAGAATGCTAAGTTTTCTAGAGATGTTTTGAAAGCTGGATTAATTTGGGTCGGCCCAAGCTCAAAAGTTATAACATCCATGGGAGATAAGCTTAAAGCAAAGGAAATAGCTGAAAAGGCTGGAGTGCCTACTCTTCCTATGACAACTAATCCGAATAAAGCTAATGAGATTGGCTATCCAATTCTTATAAAAGCTGCTGCTGGCGGTGGCGGTAAGGGTATGAGAATTGTAGAGGATAAAAAAGAACTTAAGGAAGCAATTCTTGGTGCTAAAAGAGAAGCTAAAACAGGATTTGATGACGACAGGGTTTTCATAGAGAGGTATGTTGCCCGTTCAAGACATATTGAAATCCAAATTCTGGGTGATAAGCACGGAAATGTTGTACATCTTGGAGAAAGGGAATGTTCTATTCAAAGAAGGCATCAAAAAATTATTGAAGAATCACCCTCACCCAGAGTCAATTCTAAGATGAGAAATGCTATGGGAGATGCAGCTCTAAAACTTGCAAGAAAACTTAAGTATGAGTCAGCAGGAACGGTTGAATTCCTTGTCGATGATAAAACTGGAGAGTTTTGGTTTTTAGAGGTGAACACAAGACTACAGGTCGAACATCCTGTTACAGAAGAGGTAACAGGCAAAGATTTAGTTTACGAGCAATTAAGAATTGCTCGCGGAGAGGAACTTGGATATTCACAAGACGATATCACTTGGGAAGGCTCATCAATCGAAGCAAGGTTATATGCGGAAGATCCATCAAACGATTTTTTACCAGCAACTGGAACACTTATTGCTTACGAAAATGATACAAATATTGATGCAAGATGGGATACTGGAATTGAGCAAGGCTCAGTAGTAGGAACTGATTTCGATCCTATGTTGGCTAAAGTAATTACTAAAGGAAAAACAAGAACTGATGCAGCAAATAAACTTGCTCTTGCTCTTGAAAGCATGCACATAGGAGGAGTAACAACAAACAGAGACTTCCTCGTAGCATCTCTAAGAACAAAAGATTTTTTAGATGGTAAAACTACATCTGATTTTATTGAAAAAACGAATCCTCAAAGATCAGTTATTCTTGATGGATCTAACTTAGAAAGTGCAGCTTGTGCCTTAGCTCTTTGGATACAAGGTAAAAACAGAGAAAATGCAAATATACTGAAAGGCATGCCTACAGGGTGGAGAAATTCCCGCCTTCCCAAACAAAATTTGAAATTAAGTTACCTTGATAAAGAGTTAATGATTTCTTATAAATCTAATAGAGATGGGTCTTTTGATATAAATGAAAATAGCAAGGCTAGAATTAAAGAATGGACTTCAGGCGGCATTGACATAGAAGTCAACAACAGGAGATTCTTTTCAAAAGTGACACAAGATAATGATCAAGCTGTTGTCCATGGTCCTTGGGGCGATGCGTTATTTAATATCATACCGCGATTCAGCCTACCAGGTAATGAATTGCAGGCTGGAGGACTGATTGCTCCAATGCCTGGTAAAGTTATAGATCTTAAAGTAAAAGTTGGGTCAAAGGTCAAGAAAGGAGAAACTTTAGTCATCCTCGAGGCGATGAAAATGGAACATCAAGTCAAAGCATCTGCGGATGGTAAGGTAACCAAAGTCCTAATTAAAAAAGATGATCAGTTAGAAAATGGTGCTCTCCTGATGGTTCTTGATAGCTAAAATGAATAATCAAAAAGATAAAATAATTATTGGTAACTGCAGTGGATTTTATGGGGATAGGCTATCCGCAGCGAAAGATATGGTTGAGGGAGGTCCGATTGATGTTTTAACTGGGGATTATTTAGCTGAATTGACTATGACAATTTTGTACAACCAAAGAATGCAACGTGGAGAGGACCAAGGTTATGTTGGAACATTTCTAAAGCAATTCAAAGATGTGGCTGTTTCTTGTCAGGATAAAGGAATAAAAATTGTTACAAATGCTGGAGGTCTAAATCCAGCATCAATGGCTAATAAGGTAGAAGAAATCATTCAAGAATTAAATTTAGATTTAAAGGTAGCTTACATTGATGGGGATGACTTAATTCCTCGTTTTGAAGAACTCAAAAAAAATAAAGAGCCTTTAGAAAATATTGAAAAAGGTATCTCTTTACATGAATATTCCAAAAAACCTTTAACTGCAAATGTTTACTTCGGAGCCTGGGGTATAAAAGAAGCTCTTGATGCTGGTGCGGATATTGTTGTTTGTCCAAGAGTTACTGATGCCGCAGTGGTGATCGGTCCTGCTGCCTGGAAATATAATTGGTCAAGAGATGATTATGATGCGTTAGCAGGCGCCCTTGCAGCTGGACATATAATCGAATGTGGAGCTCAAGCAACTGGAGGAAATTATTCTTTTTTTCAAGAAGTTCCCTCTTTTTTCAATATTGGATATCCCATTGCTGAAATTTACGAGGATGGTAGTTTCACCATAACCAAGCATCCAGGTACGGGTGGACTAGTATCTATCGGTACTGTCACAGCTCAACTACTNTATGAAATTGGGTCGCCAGCTTATATGAATCCAGATGTNATTGGTCATTTCGATACTTTAAAAATGGAACAAGAATCTGATGATAGAGTTTATGTTTCTGGTTGCAGAGGTTCAAGTGCACCAAAAACACATAAAGTCTGTGTAAACCTTGCAGGTGGATTCAGAAATGGAACCGAAATCTTATTAACTGGAATAGATATAGAGGAAAAAGCAAAACTCGTCACAGACTTAATCTTTGAAAATGTTGGTGGTAAAGATCAGTTTGATCATGTCGATGTTCAGCTAATAAGAACAGATCACAACAATCCTAATTCTAATGAAGAGGCTCAAGCTTCTTTGAGAATATCTGTTATGTCAGAAAATCCTGACCTCGTAGGACGTCTGTTCAGTGCAAAGATAGTAGAACTTGGACTAGCCAGTATTCCTGGATACACAGGACGATCAGGAATGCCAACTGGACCATATATTCAATATTGGCCTGCTCTTATAGACAGTAAATACATAAAAGAAAGAGTACATTTCGATGGAAAATTAACAGAAGTTGAGCCTACGAGTCAGATGAATTTTGAAGAGATTTATTATCAAAAAGAGCCTTACGAAAATAAAGTACCTGATTATAAAAACACTACCAAAACTAAGTTTGGTAGTCTTTATGGAACAGGTCGGGAGATAAAGGTGGATGTGCGAATCTTGGGGTTTGGGCAAAGAACCAAGAAGCTTATTCTTATCTTTATGAATTTCTTTCAGTTGATAAACTCAAAGAACTTTTACCTGATCTGAGAGAATATGAAATAGAGAGATATGAGTTACCCAATATCCTTTCTCTCAACTTTTATGTTCACGACATCCTGCAAGATGGGGTTTCATCATCGACTCGTTTAGATGGCCAGGCAAAATCTCTTGGAGAATATCTAAGGGCAAAAGATATCGATGTCCCTGATTTTTTAACAAGTTAAAGTAAATATGNAAAAAAAGTTATCAATGGAAGGACTTGAATTTCAAGCCACGAAAATCAAGATAGAAAATAATATCTTAACAATAACTCTCAATAGGCCTGAAAAAAAGAATGCGCTCAATAACGTAATGATGAATGAAATCTGTTANGCCCTAAGCTATGCAAAACAGGAAAGAGATATAAGAGTTGTAATAATAGGTGCTGAAGGAGATGTTTTTTGTGCNGGGGCAGATCTAAGAAGAGAACAATCAGAATCAAATGTCCCTAAAATTGAGGGATCAGATGACATCAGNTTATTAATNAGACATCTTTATAAGCCTGTAATTTGTCAGATACAAGGTTCAGTTCANGCTGGCGCGCTTCTAATGGTNACAAACTGTACACACGCTATTGCAGTCGAGGNNGCAAAGTTTTCTGCACCTGAGATTTTAAGAGGAGTATGGCCTCATATGGTCATGGCTGGATTGTTNAGAGTTATGCCAAAGAGNGCTGGGTTGGATTTTTGTATGAGAGGCCAAGCCATAGACGCAAATAAAGCCAAAGAATGGGGACTTATAAANGAATCGGTTCCAGCANATGAACTTGAATCCGCAGTCAATGAACTAGCTAAAGATTTAGCCAATCTGGCACCTGGAACTATGCAGTTTGGTTTAGAGGCATATGTAAACCAAGATGCAATGGACTTTGATGATGCTCTGCCCTATCTTGCTAAAAAAAGCGCTGAAACTTTTGCTGGTCCCGATGCTCAAGAGGGTATTGCTGCTTTTCTGGAGAAGAGAGAACCAAACTGGGATTAATTTTTTTTCGAAGCCATATATATGGCAATCAATACTATTAGACCACCCAGTAACTGAAATGAAGTAAGCAACTCTCCAAGCAATAACCAACCATAGAATGCTGCAGCAACTGGTTGCATCAATAAAATCAAGGAAGATAAATGAGCTGAGATCTTGGAGATTCCAGAAGTGATCATTCCCTGAGCTATGGTTTGAGAGAAGATTGCATAGCTCAGTAAAATATAAAATTCAGATGAACTGATTCTCAAATCGTTAGCTTCGATTATGCTCACAGGCAACAAACATAAAGANGTTATGACTGTTACAAAAAACAAAGTTTTCGCAGGCTTTAAAACATTTGTTATGTCTTTTATCGACAAGATATAAGCAGCATAAAAAAAAGCCGCAATGATCCCTAAAATATCTCCGAATACCATATCTTGCTTTCCAGGGAGCATCACTAATGAGACTCCCGCAAGTGCAAGAATCAAGGTGAATATAAAGGATAATTTAATTTTATAGCCGAATAGTAAGATGCCAAATATTACGACAAATACTGGTGCTGTGTTTGCCATCAGTGTCGCATTAGCAACTGAGGTGAAAGAAAGAGACCAGTTCCATATCGCCATATCTAAAGCAAAACAAAGACCGCCTAAGAAAAGGAAAAACCTATTCCGATTAGTCAAATTGATCTTCTTTAGATTTCCTCTTTCCTCAAATTTCATCCATAGATAGAGAAAAGGAAGAGCGAATAGAGATCTGTAGAAAGCTATCAAGGACGGTGAAGATTCACTTATTTTAACAAAGATGCCTGACCCACCAAGCATGGCTGCGCCAACTAAAAGTAATAAGACTCCTTTGAAAAGTTGATTTGATATATTTTTATCTTCGCTCAAAGTCTTAAGTTATACTTTTGAAATGGTCAAATTGTCCAATAATCAGGAAATTGTATCAGTATCAGATATAAATAATCTTGCTAAAGGTCTGCTTGAGAAAGAATTAACTAATGTTTGGATTCAAGGGGAAATTTCGAGCTTTACTGCTCATGGCTCAGGTCACTGGTACTTCACCATAAAAGATAAGAACTCGTCATTGAGCTGTGTGATGTTTAAATTTGAAAATCAGAATGTTTTATTTGATCCGAAAGTTGGAGACGAATTAATTCTAAATGGCAATGTCAGNATCTATGCTCCATCAGGACGTTACCAGTTCAATGTAAAACACATCGAGGTTTTTGGGGAAGGTGCATTACTTAAAGCATTTGAAGATTTAAAGAGAAAATTAGAAAAAGAAGGATTATTTGAAGAGAGTGCTAAGAAACCGATTCCTGCCCTTCCATTGTCTGTAGCTGTAATATCCTCAGAGACAGGTGCTGTTATTGAAGATATTATAAACGTTCTAGGCAGGAGAGCTCCCTCTTTAAAACTTACCTTAATAAAATCTAAAGTGCAGGGAAAAACTGCAGATAAAGAAATTACTAAATCTATAGAATGGGCTAACCGCGCAAATATTTTTGATGTTGTAATCTTGGCCAGGGGTGGAGGGTCTATAGAGGATCTTTGGTGTTTTAATATGGAATCTGTTGCAAGGGAAATTGCTAAATCAAAATTACCGATAATAAGTGCTGTTGGTCATGAAACTGATTTTACGATCAGCGATTTTGTAGCAGATCTTAGAGCTCCTACTCCTTCTGCTGCTGCAGAAATTATCAGTCAAAGATATTCGACACTAATAGATACATTCATCATGAGTCAGGAAACGCTCAGAGACAAACTAAATAAAAATCTTGCTCAATTAAAAGAAAATCTCTATCTAAAAACATCTTTGCTAAAACATCCAGGAGATAAGCTGAGAGAAACATCGCAATTAATTGATAGTCACGAAATAAGATTAAAAGATCTTCTTTACCGAAAAATACTTGAGAAAAAAAGTAACTTACAAGGGCATATATTGGGTCTTAGAAACTCATCTCCTGCAAATAAAATAAATTTAAATCAGACTGAGATATCAAATAAAAAATCAATACTAATCAATAAGATAAATAATATTATTGAACAAAACAGAAGAAATTACTTAACAAAAATAAGTACTTTGGAAGCCGTTAATCCATTATCGGTTTTAACCAGAGGTTACTCGATTGTTACGAATCAAAGCGGAAAAATTATTTCTTCTAGTGAGAGTCTGGAAATTAATGAAGAAATTCAAGCTGAATTTAAAAAAGGTAAAGTAAAAGCTAAAGTAACTGAAAAATTTGATAATGAATAAGTTCATCATAGTGCTTTTATTCTTGGTCTCCGCGTGCGCTAACTTACCTTCCTCCAAATCAGATGCAAATTGTGTATTTCCCTCAGAAGAGGTATTTCCGGGAGGAGTGATTAACTACGAATTAGATTCAAACGGAATTAATATTGAAGATTCCCTATACTCAGATAATCTTGATTTTATTGTTTGCGAATCGAATAAAAATATCGTCAATATAATTATTCCCATTCCACTATCTTTTGAAAAAAAAGAGGTGAACTTTGGTGTTCCAGGTTTATTCAGTACTTCTTTTCCAATAGAAGATAGATACTATCGGGAATCAAGAATAGAAATAAAAAATAAAGATTTAGTTAATCCTCCAAGCTCATTCAATGAGAGAATTAGCAAAGAATATGCCTTAGGAATTAAAGCTAAACAAACTGTGTCCGACAGAAAGTTGCGAAATACTAAAATGGAAATGCCCCTAGAAGGCATTATTAGCAGCGAATTCGGAGTAAGAAGATTTATCAATAATCAGCCAAGGAATAGGCATGTAGGTTTAGATATAGCAGCTGATGAAGGTACTCCTGTGATCGCGCCTTTGAAGGGTGAAGTTATAATCTCAGACGAGTTTTTTTACAAAGGAAATGTTGTATACATTGACCATGGTAATGGGTTAGTTTCAAGCTACTCTCATTTGAGTGAAAGGAAGGTCTCTACTGGAGATAATGTCTCCAAAGGACAAGTACTTGGCTATGTAGGAAGTACTGGAAGAGTTACTGGACCCCATTTACATTGGGAGATTTCACTCTTAGGAATCTCTTTAGATCCTGAGATATTTGTAAATCAGTAATTTTACTCAATAAGTGCTTCTAGACTTTCTTTAGTTTGAGGACCTATTAGCGTGTGAATTAACTCTCCTTGAGGATTGATAATGTAAGTTGCTGGTAAACTAGGAGGAGACTCCCAACCGAATAACTTCCCTGGATCGTTTAAGATACTCGGCACGTTTACTCCAAATCTTTTTATCTGGCCTTGCAATTCCTCTCCTTCCAACCTGTCAAAGTTGTAGGCAAGAACAAGAGCAGTTGCTTCATTCTCTTTATAGAAACTTTCTAATTCAGGCATCTCTTTAATACAAGGCGGACACCAGTCTGCCCAATAATTTACAATTAACCACTTGCCTAGAAAATCATTCATCTGACCTGTGTCACCATCAGCGAGGAAATAATCAGGTTCAGAGCAAGAGGTTATAATAAAAGTGAGACTTATCAGAAAAAATTGCTTAGTCTTATAATATATTTTCATTAATTTTATAGGGAAAGATTTATNNGCATGGAACATTTTAGCATTTACCACAATCCTAGGTGTAGCAAATCTCGTCAAACCCTCAACTTAATGAAAGAGAANGGTATTAATCCAACTATTATTCTTTACTTAGAAAACAAACCCAAAGTTAATGAACTAAAAAAAATTTTGGATTTGATGAATATGAANCCCAGAGAACTTCTGAGAAAAGGGGAAGATGATTACAAAATATTTAATTTAAATGATTCAANCAAAAGCGATGAGGAGATATTAAAAATTATGTCAGAAAATCCAAAACTCATNGAAAGACCTATAGTCGTGACTGGTAATAAAGCNGTTATCGGAAGACCGCCTGAAAATATATTTAAAATCATAAAGTAAAGNCCATGGAACAAAAAAGTTTTTTTGAAAAATTTAAGAAAAATCCTTTGTTTTGGATTTTCTCTGGAGAATTATTCTTTTTCACCCTAAATGTTATCTTCTTAATCGCGCTTCTTATTGCAACATTTTCTTTTATAAGCTCAATCTTTATAGATCAATTTGAAGACCCAACCGATAAGGCGCTAGTCATCAATCCTATTGGTCCAATAGTTGAGCAAGTGGCAGGTTCAAATGATCCTCTTCAAGAATTTACGGGTGAAGTACCAAGGGAATTATTTGTTGGGGATTTAATGGAAGTATTAAATTCTGCTGCTACTGATGATAGAGTCCAAAATATTCTTCTGAGATTAGACAACATTAATGGGACAGGGCAAAGCGTTTTGTTCGATGTAGGAAATGCTTTACAAAAACTCAAAGACGCTGGTAAAAAAATAATTGCAGTTGGAGACTACTACACCAGGAGTAGTTACTATCTTGCTTCATTTGCCGACGAGATTATCCTCAATACAGATGGAATCGTTGAGCTCTATGGATTTGGGCGAAGTAGACTTTTCTATAAGTCTTTACTAGATAAACTGAAGATTGATTTTAATGT
>JGI24820J26691_1000242_pt1 | contig 15964 bp, 8 predicted proteins | sample METZYME_5_50m_FD_26691 | JGI IMG/M metagenome (IMG submission 26691) | reverse complement strand
TAGTTATTAGTATCATTATAATCTACTACAATATAGTTGTGTTCATTTCCTGTTAGACTTTTTAGCTCAGAAATATTCTTTTTTAGTAGCGGTTCATTTCTNGAAACTAATGTAACAACAGCTCCACAATTAGCNAATTGTTTTGCAACAGCATAACCCAGCCCTTTACTGCTTCCACCAACTAATGCCCTNTTATTTTNTAAATTTATTTTCATTTGTATTCTTCTCTTTTGGGACTAAATACATCCATTATTTTACAATTTGTTATAGCTGTACCTCTGTGTGGCATATTTGAAGGTATTACAATTGTGTCACCTTGTGAAAACACACTTGTAGCTCCGTCAATGGTGAATTCAAAATCTCCACTAAGCACATGCATTATTTGTTCGTGTACATGAAAATGGTCAGGTATTGAAGCCCCCTTTTTTATCTCCCAGAATGCCCATGTCATATTTTCACCATTAACAAATTTACCGTGAAATCCAGGTACAACTTCACGCCCTTTCAAATTTTTTATATTTAACTTTTTATTCATAACATATAATTTATATTTGTCAAAACGGGATGTGGCGTAGTCCGGTTAGCGCACACGGCTGGGGGCCGTGGGGTCGCAGGTTCAAATCCTGTCATCCCGACAAATTTATTCATTTGACATTGAATAGGGTATACTATTTTTAGATGAACCCCATTGATAATTTGGTGTATCTTTCATATTAAATATTAGCTTGCCTCCTTTGGTTAAATCTTCATGGTGTAACCAATTTTTATTATAATTTTCTTCATTAAGTTTTACATTATTTACATAAATATTCTTATTACTATTTTCTGCTGAATCAATAATAAATTTTTTACCACTTGGCAATGATATTTCAACATAATTAAAAAGAGGACTACCAATAATATATTCCATTGTAACTGGGGCAACAGGATAGAACCCTAATGATGAAAATAAAAACCAAGCAGATGTTTGACCATTGTCTTCGTCACCGCAATAACCATCAGCCCCAGTGCCATATAAGTTATCTAAAACATACCTTATTTTTTCTTGAGTTTTCCAAGGTTCTTGAGCATAATTATAAAAATAAATTGCATGTTGAATTGGTTGATTACCGTGTGCATACTGCCCCATATTAAGTAATTCCATTTCTAAAATTTCGTGGATTTTAAAGCCATAATAGGAAAAATCAGATGTTGCTTCCGAAGTAAATACTTCATCAAGCTTTTTAACAAAATCCTGTCTACCTCCCATTAAATTGATAAGACCTTGGGGGTCATGAAGAACAGACCAAGTGTAATGCCAAGAACTTCCTTCAGTGAAAGCACCTCCCCAAGCATCAGGAATAAATGGAGACTGAAAATTACCATTTTTCAATTTTCCCCTCATAAAATTAGTAGACGAATCAAATACATTTTTATAATTATTAGCTCTTTTTTCAAATAGCTCTATTTCAGCTTTTGGTCGATTCAACTCAACAGCTAATTTCCAAATTGAAAAGTCGTTATAAGCATACTCTAATGTTCTTGCTACGTTTTCATTTATTGATGAATCAAAGGGAATATATCCTAATTTATTATATTCAAAAGCACCTTTTCTGCCGACTGAGCTTAAGGGTCCTTCATTTTCAGAGCTATTGATAATCCCATCATAAGCTGTATCAATATCAAAATTCTTAATTCCCTTTAGAAAAGCTTCTGAAATAATGGAGGCTGAGTTAGAGCCAATCATACAATCACGATGCCCAGGACTAGACCATTCTGGAAGCCATCCACTTTCCTTGTATGGATTTACCATTATACCTTGCATTATTTCCCCAAGTTTTTCTGGATATAAAATTGTGTAAAAGGGAAAAACTGCTCTGAAGGTATCCCAAAATCCATTATCCGTGTAAAGAGGACCTTCCAAAATTTCTCCATTATAAGGGCTGTAATGAACTTGTTCCCCTTCTGCATTGTACTCGTGAAATTGACGAGGGAATAGTATTGTTCTGTAGAAGCAGGAATAAAATTTAATTTTATTTGATAAACCATATGCATTGTCTTCTGACTCAACCTTTATTTTTGAAAGTTCGTTATTCCATGACTTTCGACCTTCCTCTAAAATCTTATCGAAGTTTTTATTTTCAGGAAGTTCTNTTTTCAGATTTCTCCAAGCTTGTTCGTGACTGATAAATGAAGATGAAACTTTAGCCTGAATAATATCACTTTCTTCTGTATTAAACGAAACATAAGCACCAACATGTTTTCCTTTTAATTGATTTTTTAACATTATGTTACCTTTTCCATCCCAAACACCTGATTTTTTAAAAGGCTGACTGAATTCTATAACAAAATAATTAGCAAAATTTTCAGGTACTCCGCCGGAATTGTTTCTTGCGATTCCAATAACTTTATTTTCTTCTGGAAGCACCCTAATCTCTGAATTTTTAAAAAATGCATCAATTATGATATTTGCATTTTCCGTTTTTGGAAAATGAAATTTAAAAAATGAAGATCTTTCAGTTACCGTAAACTCAACTTTGGTGTTTATCTCATCAAAAATAACGGAGTAGTAGTGAGGTTCAACTATCTCGTTTTCATGATTGAATTTTAATTTTCTTTCATCTTCCAGTACTGACAATTTTCCTACTGATGGCATTAATGAAAAAGCAGCATAATCATTGATCCACGGACTTGGNTGATGGGTTTGTTTAAAACCAACAAGTTGATCAGCCTTGTANGTGTATGCCCATCCATCTCCCATCTTACCAGTTTGTGGTGTCCAAAAATTCATACCCCATGGCCTTGCAATCGCTGGGTAGGTATTCCCATTAGAAAGTTCAAAAGAGGTGTCAGTGCCGATTAACGGGTTTACGTATTTTACATAATCCTCATTTGTCTGTGTGTAAATAAAACCACAGAAAAGAAAACTAAGACAATATAATATCCAATTTTTTGTCATTTTAATAGACTATTGATTCAGGCCTGTATTTTTTTTCTTTACCAAAATTTTTATTTGGTTTTGCCCCCATTATAAATTCAAGTTCACCGCCCTTTAAAATTTCTTTGTGAGTGATATAAGAATATTTATGATCTTTCCCGTTTAGTGAGACCGACTGAATGTAAATNTTCTTATCACTATTGTTTTTAGCAGAAATTTTAAATTGTTTTTGCCCAGGAATATCTAAAACTACTTCATCAAAAAGAGGTGATCCGAAAACATATGCTCCGTTAGATGGATTTACCGGATAGAATCCCATTGAAGATAATATATACCACGCAGACATTTGCCCACAATCCTCATTTCCAGAAAGGCCGTCAGGTTGATCGGAGTACAATTCATTATTAATATATCTAACTTTATCAGCAATTTTATAGTGTTCACCAGAATATGCATACATGTAAGTGGTGTGATGACTTGGTTCATTCCCATGAGCATACTGACCGATTAATCCTGTTATATCCATTGAAGCTTCCTCTCCTAATTCCGATGACATACTAAACAGCTCATCTAGTTTTTTATTGAATTCTTCATCCCCACCTAATAATTCAATTAAGCCTTCAGGATCTTGAGGTACAAGCCAAAGGTATTGCCATGCATTTCCTTCGCAATAATCATTAACTCGATGCTCAGCTGAAATGGGATCAAATGGGGTTCTCCATGAGCCATCAGAAAGTTTCCCTCTCATGAACCTGGTTTCTGGATCGAAGTACTGTTTATATGCTTTGGATCTATTTAGAAAATACTCATAATCTTCATTCTTGCCCAGCTTCTTAGCCAACTGAGCAATCCCCCAATCGCCTATAGCATATTCCATATTACTTGCTACAGATTCAACCATAAAGTCAGCAGGAATATATCCTCTTTCCATCAAATCTTTGACCCCTGGCTCAAAATCTCCTGTAGCACTAACTTTAGCTGCTTCAAAAACTTTTTCTAGATCTATATTATCAAATCCTTTTAATGCCGCATCAATTACAACAGGAATACCGCTGTAACCGGGCATTGTATTTGTTTCATTGCCGCGAAGGTGCCACACTGGAAGTTTACCCTGGTGTTCATAAATTTTAATCATTGAATTAACAAAATCACTAACTCTTTCAGGATGAGTTATTGTATAAAGTGGATGAGCAGCTCTGTAAGTGTCCCAAAGAGAAAATAATGTGTAATTTGTAAATGACGAATCTTTATATACAACCTTATCTGTTCCTCTATATTCACCGTTCAAATCGTGATAAAGATTTGGTGCAATCATGGTGTGATACATTGCTGTATAGAACACCCTTTTTTTCTTTTTATCTTTAGTTTTAATTTTAATTTTAGCCAATTCATTTTCCCATTTCTCCTCAGCATTTTTCTTAACTCTTTCAAAGTCCCAATGCGGCAATTCAATCATCATATTTTCCAAGGCATTTTTTGAACTTACAGTAGAAATACCCATTTTAACCATAATCTTCTCATCTTTTTCAGTGGAAAATTCTAAAAATCCTTTTACGTAATCTCCTTTTCTTTCAATCCCTTTAAATTTTTTATGTCTGTCATAAATAATAAAATCGGAAACAGGTTTAGAAATTATAAGACTGAAATACTCTCTTTGATCTCTTGCCCATCCAGTTGAAAATCTATGACCCTCAAAAAGTGTATCATTAACTTTTTTAATGTAGGTTTCAGTTGGCCTATCTGCACTACCTTCTCCCAGGTCTATAATTATCCTAGACTTTTCAGCTTCAGGAAAAATATAATTATGAAGACCTACCCTTTCAGTTGCTGTTAACTCAACATCAATATCGTATCTTTCCAAATGAACCTTATAGTATCCTGCAGTGGCAAATTCTTTATTTTTTCGATATAGTGATGAATATCCGGCCATATGATTTTGCTGTGTTCCTGCACCAGTTTTTAAATCTCCTGTTGCTGGCATTATAGTTAATTCTCCAAGATCAGACATTCCGGTTCCACTAACATTTATATGACAAAATCCTTTTACAATGCTGTCGGTATGGTGATATGATGATGACCAATCCCAGCCTTTATTAAAATTTGTTGGGCCAACTTGTACTCCGCCAAATGGAACATTTGCTCCGACAAACACGTGACCATGGCCACCAGACCCTATAAATGGGTCAACGTAATTAATCAATTTTTCATCACTTTTAAAAAAAGCTGCACAAGAGATAAAAATAATTGCAAATATTATGTAGATAATTTTTTTCATTTTTTAAGTTATTAGTTATAGCTAGGTGGTTTAATCAAATTGAGTACAGATGATTTATTTTCTGAAATACTAAACTCCAGAATACCACCATTTTTAATTTTATCCCATAAAATCCATGTTGAATTTTGTTCAATTCCGACAAATTTCAATGAATTTATGAAATAATCTTTTGAATTATTTTTTTTAATTTTTAAAACTTTATCGTTCGGAAGACTTACGTCAATAGAACTAAATTGAGGGATATTTAATGAAAATCCTCCAACTCCGGGAATCATGGGATAGAGTCCAATTGAGGCAAAAACATACCAAGCACCCATAGTGCCCAGATCATCATTTCCTGGAAGTCCATCTTCTTCGCTACTGTACATTTCATTTAATATTCTTTCAATTGTTTTTGAGGTTTTTTCAGGTTTACCAATCCAATTATAAACCCATGGTACCTGAAAATCAGGTTCATTTCCAGCAGCAAACCAGTCTTCTTCATATTCAGCATCAAGTCTAACAAATAATGAATCAAGTCTTTTCTCAGCAAAATTATTACCACCAATTGTATCCACTAGTTTGCTTAAATTATGTGGTACCATCCAAAAATAATTTTTATAAGTTCCTTCTCTCCAATCATGTGTTTTATCTTTCCACACCCCGTTTGGAAATTTTGAATTTAGCCATTTTGTATCAGGATTGTAGTTATTTTTCCAATTCTGTGATCTCCTTTTAAAGTATTTGTAATCTTCTTCATTTGACATTGCGTTTAATGCGAATTGTGCAATTGCAAAATCAGATGAAGCGTATTCAAGAGACATCGATGCAAATGTATGACCATTATTAATGTATTCCTCCAGATAGGGGCGAACCTCTTGCTTTTGAGAATATAGCCTTGGGATTAGCGCACCCTTTTTCATATATCGATAAGCAGTCTCAACATCAAAGTCGTCACCCCCAAATGCGAATGAATTGGATATTAAAATCGGGGTAGGGTCACCCTGCATTATTCCTGTTTCAATATTAGCCAATATCCATCTTCCATAACCCCCAGCTTGTTCTGCAAAATCAACAAGGGATTGCATCATGTCACTACTTCTTTTTGGAAATAACATGGCAATTAATTGGCCTTGAGTTCTGTAAGTATCCCAAACGCTGAAAGAGCTATATTGCTCACGGTTTTCTTTTGTTTTATGAACATTAAAATCAGCACCCATATATTCACCATTTACATCGCTAACAATATTTGGATGAATTAATGAATGATAAAAATGGGTGTAAAATTGTTTTAGTCTATCCTGATTTTTTGATTTAATTTTTATGGTAGAAAGATAATTATCCCACTCTTTTGATGTTTCTCTTTGGTAGTCTTCAAAGTTAATATGTTTTTCTTCCCTCATTAAATTCTCTTTAGCATTTTCAATTGAAACAAATGATATCGCTATCCGATAGTTTACCTTTCCGATATCATCGGTGTCAAATGTGAAGTAAGCCCCACTGTTTTTTCCAGTACTACTTTTTTTAGGGGATAGTTTTTTTTCTTTCCAAGTACCATTATATATAGAAGGTCTATCAAATTCAGCTGCAAAATAAATCTTATAATCAGATTCAGTTCCACAAAAATCTCCACCTCTTGTAAATCCCTCGCAGCTCGTTGGTGATGTGATCTTTACAAATGCATCTTTAATATTTTCTGGTGGAGAAGAGTTTATGCCTGTCCCGATTATAAGGGTCCCATAATTTGAATTATTAAAACTAAATTTACCAATTCCTGATCTTTTAGTTACTGTTAAATCTACATCAATATTCTCATTCATTTTTAATGATAGGTGTCCTGCTTTTGCTATTTCAACTTTTTCATATTTTTTAAAAGAATTCATATCATTTGGAGATTTTTCAATGATTCCGCTTAAAGGTAATATTGGAAAATTTCCAAGATTTGAACAGCCTGCGCCGTTGAGCTGAGTAATTACAAAGCCTTTATGCGCTGAGAAAAAAGTTGGAGTAAATTGAACCATTCCAAAGGGATAAGTTGCCCCGATAAAATTATAACCACACGCTAGACCTTCCCCTTTGGTACCAATTTTAGTATCTACTAATGAAGAGTATTCTTGAGCACTAACCGTATTTAATTGCAGGATAAATATTAATGCTAATATGTTTTTTAAATTATTAATCATTGCCTAGTCAATTGGAAAAACTCCAAACCCTGAAAAACCCATTTCTATAAATTGACATCCGCTTCCACCTACAGTATTTGTATATCTAATTCTTAAAAATCTTGAAATGTTTTCGCTATTTACATCAAATTCAATACTACTGCTATTTTCTCCGTCAATTGATTGTGTATGAATCAATATCCAACCTGCATTTATTAGTGATTCTGTAGTAACCGGTGATGAGGTTACAGAATTCCCAGAACTTTCAAAAACCGGAAAAGTTTCAGCATTTTCTAGATCAGATCTCATCCAAATTTCAATTTCATTTGGGGTATTTCCTGAGAAACTCCATGTTGGTCTAAAGTCAATATTTATTTTTGCTAAGTATGTTGAAACACCTAAATCAATTGTGAAGAAGCCAGGAACTGCATTCTCACCAGAATGATATCCATATAGGTCTCCGGAATAGAATGAGTTATTATCAAACAGATAATTTTCAGGTTCTGCGCCATAGAACGTGCCAGGATTATCGCTTGGCAAATTGACCAAATCAAATTCTGATTTATCCAAATCTACCGGCTGGATATTTTCACCATAAAATGTTAGCTCCGTATACTTTACACCAACATTACCTACCGTTGATAGGGTTCTAAGTCTTATAAATCTTTTTTGTGATGAACTATTGGGAATGACAATACTAGAAAGACTGGTTTCATCTCCAGATATTTCCTCTTCTTTAAGCAATACCCAACCCGCATTTATAAAATCATCTTCACTGCTAGTGTTTGTTTCAGCAAAATCTAAATTATCCCTTCCCCATATTTGGATTAAAGTTGGATTGTGAGATGAATCAATATTGGGATCTATTGAATTGATATCAATTCTTCTTAAATCAGTATTTACACCTAAATCTATCGTGAAATGATTTGGTAGACTATTTGGTCCAGAATTATATGTATATGTATCATCACCATTCCAATCAATATTATTGTCAAAGAGATATTCATTTGGATTAGCATTGTTAAATGTTCCTGGATTATCACTTGGCATTCCTACAAGCCTGAAATAATTTTTATCTAATAAAGTATATGGGAGTTCAGGCATTGTATAATTTAGTGTAGCCAATGAAATGGAGTCAATTCCGTTAAGACCAGATTGTATTACCGATGTAGTTGTCAAATTCCCATTTGGCTTATACTGGTATAATTTTTTTCTATTTTCTTCAAAAAATAATGTGTCTGTTGAAATTTCATCAAACTCATTTTCGTAATCTATAATGGTAAAAATTACATTTTCGGATTGTGCATTACTAAAAAAATTTGCATAGGTTCCATCATCTTCAAAGGAAAAATTATTGATTTCTCTTGGATCCTGGTCTGATACAAAAATATCTCCAACTGCATTTCCTGCAACAACTTGAGAAACTGACAGGTTACCCACTTCATCTTGTGTGGTAACAGTGAATTCATACGACCTTTCATCTAAGTTTGGTAAAATCATCCTATAAATACCATCACTAATATTTTCATTTATGATATCATAAATTTCCAACTCATCATCATACTCAATAATAATTTGAGTAGAATTACCTAAAAACTGTGTCTGACCCTCCAGCTGTGCTCTATAGTAACCAGGCCTAACCACCAGCGTGTCTAATTTTCCAGCATAAACTTCTTCACCGTCTAGATAATCTTGATGAATTGAATCCATATCTCCACAGGAAGAGACATACACGAATATGACTGTCATTAAAAGAAGTAATTTATTATTGTTTTGTTTCATCGATTAATTTATTACACTTCCCCAGAACGATAACTCACCTATTACTGTCACCATTTGATTATTCCATGATTCAACATTTACAAACCTTATATATCTTATATTATATTGTCTTGCATCATATCCAAACACAAAATCCTCCCCATTGTCTTGATATTCATAATCTTCAGCTGTATTGGAGCCCGGTGGTAATCCTGAGGGCTTAAATGATTCAAAATCACCCATATATATCCAGCCATCGCCAGGATTATCGGGGTCATATATCGGTAGTCCATCTAAATTTTCTCTGCCATATATTTTAAATCTTTTTGGGTTACCATGTTTATACAATTCAGAACCACCTCGTTGATATAATTTGAACCTATTTAGTTTTGCAGTTTGACCTAAATCTAATGTTAATTGATGGGGTAGAGGTAAAAAGTTTGTATGACCACAATTCCATTGATTACTCCAATATCCATCCCAGATTTGATTTGCAGAAAAACCGTATTCGCTAAAGCTTTCATCTCCAGGCATTGATTGGATTGCCCAATATGCTTTATCAAGAAAAATATCTTCTAGGGGTGTTACTTCAAAGCTTCTGGTGTCAGTTTGATTTCCCCACCTATCCTCTACGTAAATTACAAATGTTGTGGGAACAGGGTCATATCCTCTGAAGCTGTATGAGCTATTCGCTTGACTTGTGTAAAAGGATTCTCTAAAAACTAAATTCCCATTTTCATCTAAAACTGACATATTCAAAGAAACATCAGCGCGTGTTGGATTTAAATAAGAAATATTGATTCCTCCAAAATCTTGCGCACCTTCCATTGAATTTAATATTGCGTGAATTGGAGCCTCTAAAGGTGAAATATTTACCAAGGTCGGTATAGATTCATTTTCTCCTCTGTCTACAGCAAAAACTTCAACCGGATATGTTCCTTCCTCAGCAAAACCGACTATACTAAGTGAGTCAATTACAGCAGAGACTATCACCTCTCTTTCAATTTCATTTTCATCCTCAAATGCTGCTTTCACATATAATAAATCCTCATCATTAGGTGGAGTAAAGTATATTATTGCTCCACCAGCAGTNTTTACAACTTCATTTACCGTAACCTGACCTGGGGGGATATTATCAGCTCCATAAGGACCATGTTCAGAATCATCTGAACAAGAAACAATTAGAATAGTTAGTATTATTAAATAAAATTTATAATTCATAATATTTATATTTTACCATCCAGGATTTTGGATTAAGTTCGGATTTCTTAATAATTCATTTTGACTAATGGGCCACAAATAGTCCTTTTTTAAGAAATTTCTATAATATATATTTTCAACTTCGTAAAACCCTTCTACATCAGATCTAACAATATTCCAGCCCCTAATAGGTCTACTAAAATATTCCTCTGCTAATTTCCATCTTCTTAGATCCCAGTATCTGTATCCTTCCAAAGCTAATTCTATCATTCTTTCATTTTGTATAATTTCTCTCATACCTTCTTTTGTATTTGGTTTGCCAGGATTATTTGAATATTGAGACCAAGTATTAAGAATATCTCCACCTAAATCTAGTCCAGCATTATGTCTTACGGCTTGAATATATTCATAAACTTCAGCATCAGGGGATTCTTTAATTTCGTTTAGCGCTTCAGCATAGTTCAAATATAAATCAGCCATTCGAATAATCGGAAAGGAGTATCCTTTTATAGTAGATCCTTGTAGGGAGATAATATTCTCATAGTGAACAAGTTTTTTAGCAAAATACCCTGTAATCGAATAAATTTCAAAACCATTTTTTCCAGACGGAGCTCCCGCTTTTGCGTTTAAATGCGGAATTTGCTCAATGTTGGGGGTTTCAAGTGAAAACCACTTACCTCCATCAAAACCAATAGTTGCATAGAATCTAGGCTCTCTGTTTAAATGAAGTTTAGCAGTACTATAGTCATTTTCGATATAGTATTTATGAAATTCATCATCTTCGTTCGTTGATGTTATATTAAATCTATTGTCATAATCCCAGGAAATATCTTCACTAATCGGCACACCATTTTTTGTGTAAAATGTCTCAACCATATTTAAAGTTGGGGCATGTGACTTTTTGGTATAATTGAATAATGCTTGATGGTCAGCAGTCCATCGCGGTTGACTCCACTGCTGCAAGTCACCAGTCCAAGCAGGTTCAAAAGCCCAAACAATTCCCCTGTTAAAAGGATCAGTTATTCCTGCTCTGTGGGTAAGCTCTTGTCTAACAATATTATTGATATCACCATTAATAGGAACTTGATCTTCAAACTGATATAAAGAGTGACCATTATTATGTGCTTCATTTATCGCATCAAACAAAGCATCTTTGGCAAGAACCCATTTATTTTCATCATATACCTGATTTACCAAAGAATTTCCNTCTGCGTCTACTAACTCACTCATATCAGTATTACCGTTAAATAATGGACTAGCTGCGAGGACCAATGCTTTTGCTTTAATTGCTTTTGCAGCGGGCAATGTAATTCTTCCTTGTTCCGTGTATATATAATTGATAATTCCCGGAAGAGCCTCACTCGCTATAACTTCATCTATCAACTCAACAATATAATCAACTACTTCATCAACTGAATTTCTTGGGACCTGAGATTCTTCCAATGATGCACCTACATATAAATTGTCCCTAATTATCGGAATTGGCCCATACATTCTTAACAGCCAAAAATGATAGAAAGCTTTTAATACTTTAACCTCCGCCAGCCACCTTTGTCTTTCCTCTTCTTCAAGTCCAGGAACAGAAACAAGATTTTCTAAAAATATATTACAATCTCTTAATCCAGTAAATAGACTATGTGGAGCACCTCTTCCACCNTCCCAGTAATTTAAATATGGAGACGATGAGTTTTGAAGTCCTTTAGCNATTCTAAAACTTGTTTCATTATTCATGTAAAAATCATTTTCAGCATANTACCATATTTCATCACCTGCTAAAAGTGAGAAATTTTGTTCCACGTGTGCGTGTTCAGGAATGTAGGTGTAGCAGGTTGAAAGGAACCTTTCTGCTGTAGCTCTATTGTTGAAAGCTAAATCAATAGTTGCTATGTTATCAGGTACAACATTTAGAAAATCTTTCTCACATGAAAGAATACAAAGAAGCATAATGGTTAAAAAATATTTTCTGTTTTTCATTTTTAAAAATTCATATTTATTCCAAAATTTACACCCCTCTGAATAGGGTANCCTAATCCATTTCCACCCATCTCAACATCCCATATCTTGAACTTACTAAATGTTAANAAATTTGTTCCACTCAGATAAATCCTTAAGGATTCTAATTTTACTTTTTCAAAACTTTCTGTATTAATAGAGTAGCCAACTTCTAAAGATTTCAGTCTTAAAAAGCCACCATCTCTAAGCCACCATGTACTGTTACGATTATTATTATCAATGAGTTGATCTGATAATCTTGGCCAAGCTGCATATAGATTTCTGTCGTTTTCAGACCAGTGGTCATTTGCCCATGCGTTTAATAATGCGTTATTTCCTATGGCACTACCACTTGTATCAATAAAGGGGGAGGTTCTGTATGCATCGATAAAGAAAGAAGATCTTGCTGAACCTTGAAAGAAAAATGAAAGATCAAAGTTTTTATATGTACTTGACACTCCAAATCCATAAATTATTTCAGGGGTAGTTGGATATCCAATAGGAACCTCGTCGTTAATGTCTATTATTCCATCACCATTGATGTCCTTATATTTTATATCACCAGGCATGTATTCACCAAAAGTTTGAAATGGGGAATTTGCAATATCGGCTTCGTCTATAAACAATCTCTCAGCTATATACCCGAAAGGTTGAGATAAATTTAATCCAATTCTAGATCTCCAAGGCAGGCCTGCAGAAACAAAATCTAATTCATCGTATACTTCATATTTGCTTGTAGCATATGAGAAATTGGCTCTTGCTGAAATGAAAAAGTCATTTTTAAAATCTTCTTTATAATCTATGGTAAATTCAAAACCTTTTGATGAGGCCTCTCCAACATTCGCTCTTATGGGAGCTTGTAAGCCAAGTGTCGATGGGGTCTGTGCTCGGTCCATTAAAATGTTAGACCTATATTCGGTGAAATAATCTGCTTGGAATTCAATTTTATCAAATAATCCTAGCTCAACACCTATATTCATCATTTTAGCTTTTTCCCATGTTATTTGGTCATTTGCATACCTATCTATACTGACGCCGTTTATCCAGTTACTAAATTCTTGACCAAACATAGACCCCATAGATCCATCGTTAAGATTAACCTGGGAAATATAAAAAAACCTGTCACTAGCACTTCCAATCTCATCGTTTCCAACCAGCCCATAAGTTGCCTTAAGCTTTAATTTTGATAATATGTTTTCATATTTCTTCATGAAATCCTCATTTGAAATATACCACCCAAAACCAAACGATGGAAAGAAGCCGAATCTTTCATTTCTTGCAAATCTCTCAGATCCATTTAAGCCAAAATTAAATTCCGCAAAATATCTACTGTCGTGAGCATAAGTAAATCTGCCTGAAAGACCAAGATTTCTGTATGGTAAAGAAGTTTGTAAGTTNCCGTTNTTAGCAAATTTTAGTTCTCTGATAATTCCAACCAACATACCGGAAATATTGTGCTTCTCTTTAAATGTTCTATTGTAATTTAATGAACCCTCAAAATAAACNGAATTTGATATTATTTTTGCACCCTCATTATAAGCCAAATATTCGGTTCCTTGATTAGGGTTTAATGCAATTAATGAATATACGTCACTTTGGAAGTCATAATTAGCAAGGGTGTAATAGAAAGGGTTATATTTTCTTTCTAGATTATAAAAGGAGTACCTTGAGGTGTTGACTAATGCCCTTGCCTTTAAACCTTTTGTTAAATANTCTAAATTTTCTTTTATCTCAACCGTTGCTAAAACATTATTGTAACTTTCATCTTTATATCCTCTTACCATATTAGCATAAGGGTTTAAATAATCACCAAATTGTCCGTAATTACCAAAAAGAATATGAGTTGAATTTAAAAAATTGGCATCTGGATCATAATATTTTGGATATAATACAGGGTTTGTTTGCATTGCTTGCTTATAAATTTCTTCACCACCATTAAGGGGGCCATTGTAATCGTCAAAATTTCCATTGAACCTTACCGCAACCTCAGTTGTCGGAGTTAAATTTATATTTACATTTGATCTTAGAGATATTCTGTTAAAGTTTATGTTATTATTAAAGTTATTTTGGGGTTCAATTTTTAAATTTCCATTATCTGAGTTAACTGTTGCAGCCAAATAATAGCGAGCAACTTTTCCACCTCCGCTTACATTAAAATTAAATCTACTATTTAGGGTATAATCTTCCAATAGCTCATCAAACCAGTTTATAGTTGGATACACCATTTTGTTTCTGTTAGGATCTTGCGATATTAGAATTTTTTCTAAAGAATAAATTCTCCCACCAAGGGGATCTCTAGTTGCAAGCGCTTCATTGTGTAATAACATGTATGTTATCGGATCAGCAATGGACACTCTTTTTGTAGCGGTGGAATATGCTTTTTCATATCTCACATTCAATTTGACTTTTCCTTGTTTTCCCTCTTTTGTTGTAACCATAATCACACCATTAGCTCCTCTAGCCCCATAAAGTGCAGTAGCAGTTGCATCTTTCATTATTGAAAAACTTGCTATATCATCAGGCTGAAGTCTGGCTAAGTCTGTTGAAGTAGTTTCTATACCATCAATCAGAATCAATGGAGATCTGGCATAACCGAAAGTACTAACACCTCTAATGAAAAATTCTGCATTATCTCTTCCTGGTTCACCACTTCTTTGGTATGAAATTAATCCTGCAACTCTTCCTGCTAAAGAGGTTGTAAGATTACTTGAGGGGATTCTAAGTTCAGTTGGATCAACAGATGTAACAGCTGCGATAACACTTTCTTTTTTTTGTTCCCCGTAAGCAACTACAGTAACTTCTTCAAGACCAAATAAATCCTCCTCTAAAGTTATGTTCAAATTAGTATTACCATTAAGTTTTATTTCTTGAGTTATAAACCCAACATATGATATAATAAGGGTTGAATTGGATTTTGCTTTTATAACAAAATTACCATCAAAATCAGTTACAGCTCCATTGTAAGAATCAGAGTCTTCAATAATATTAACACCTGGAATTGGGTTCCCATTTTTATCGATTATTGTTCCAGTAATAATTTCACTCTGAGCAAAAATGCCATTAGAAAATCCAAAAAATAATAGTAAAGATAATTTGATGAATATTTTAAGCATTAATTTTTTTTAAAAAGAGAGATGATATGAGTAAANCATCAATATAGATATTAAATTATGAATAATTAATAATCTTTCTTAGTAAATCTAATCATTTTAATAGACATTATAATTTCTTGATAAAAAGATTTAGTTGTCAATTTATTTATTTAAATTGATAAGAACAAACCCATAAAACTCAATCTTATGAATAAAATTACATTAATTTTCCTCTTTGTTTTTTTCTTTTCTTTTTCTTCATATGGGCAAGTGTCTGTTGGAGAAAATGGAAACATTGAAGTTAAAGCAGGGGCAACATTAGATGTAGCAGGTTTGGAGATTACACCAATAAGTGATTACAATATTACTGCTGGTGTAACCATCAATAAATCTGACACATCAATCGTTTTACCAAATGGTGATAGTATGAATAGATCATATTATTTAGATCCATCTATGGAAAACTTGAGTACGGTCTTAGTATATAATTATGAAGATGCTGATATGAATGGAATAACCCACAACGCAAAAATGGTCGTAGTTGACGGCTCAGGAAATTCCATGGAATATGAAGACACTGATGAAC
>JGI24820J26691_1000239_pt1 | contig 16086 bp, 12 predicted proteins | sample METZYME_5_50m_FD_26691 | JGI IMG/M metagenome (IMG submission 26691) | reverse complement strand
GGAAAGCCTTCAGTTAGCGATCCAAATGCAAGAGCTTCAGCTGTTGCCCAATCAAAACCCTTACCACTTGCGAACATTTTTTGTTTAGCGTCTAAAATCCTCAAAACAGTTTTATGCAATTCATAATCTTCTGGCGGCTTAGATAAAGCTTTGCCAATATCGAAAAAAGTTTCTTCGCTGATTGCTGTTTTTCCTCTTTGATAGTCTTCTTTGTGCCTATCTAAGTGCGACCATCGTCCGTCAAGCCAGTCAGCTTTGTTCGGTTTATAATCTCGTCCAGCTTCAAATTCCTCATTCATTTTTGCCTGAAAAGACGCTTTCATGTCTTCGATTTCACCTTCAGGAATTAATCCATCCTTAACCAGTCTTTCAGTATAAATTGAAAGTGATGTTTTTTGTTTTTTAATATGCTTGTACATTAAAGGATTTGTGAACATAGGCTCGTCACCTTCATTATGTCCAAACCGCCGGTAACATATGATATCTAACACAACATCTTTTTGAAATTTCTGCCGAAATTCTGTTGCTACTTTCGCCGCATGAACAACCGCTTCAGGATCATCTCCATTCACATGAAATATAGGGGCTTCAACCATCAAGGCTATGTCGGTTGGGTAGGGTGATGACCGACTGAAGTGTGGTGCAGTTGTAAAGCCAATCTGGTTATTCACCACGATATGCATTGTGCCGCCTGCTTTATGTCCAATTAAACCTGACAAACCAAAACACTCAGCAACTACACCCTGGCCAGCAAAGGCGGCATCACCGTGTAAAAGTACAGGCATGACAGAGGTTCGCCGATTATCTTTTAGTTGTTCTTGTTTAGCTCTTACTTTGCCAATAACAACGGGGTTAACAGCCTCTAAATGGCTGGGGTTAGCCGTTAAGGACAAATGAACTTTATTACCATCAAATTCTCGATCTGATGATGCTCCAAGGTGGTATTTGACATCCCCTGATCCGTCTACTGCATCTGGTTTAAACGAACCTCCTTGGAATTCATTGAATATCGCTCGATAGGGTTTGTTCATGACATTAGCGAGAACTGATAATCTACCTCTATGAGGCATGCCTATTACTATTTCCTTTACACCAAGTGCTCCTCCACGCTTTATAATTTGTTCCATTGCGGGTATTAGGCTTTCACCTCCATCTAATCCAAAGCGTTTCGTGCCCATGTATTTGACGTGTAGAAATTTTTCGAAGCCCTCTGCCTCAACTAACTTATTAAGGATTGCTCTTCGACCCTCTCGAGTAAATTTTATTTCTTTTCCATAGCCTTCTATTCTTTCTTTAAGCCATGCTGATTGTTCTGGATCTGAAATATGCATGTATTGTAAGGCAAAAGTGCCGCAATAAGTTCTTTTTACTATTTCAACTATTTGTCTCATTGTGGCGATTTGAAGTCCGAGGACATTATCAATAAAAATTGGACGATCCATATCTATTTCCAAAAATCCATAACTTTTTGGATCCAATGAATTTGTCGCTTCTGAGGTGTCTCTCATTCCAAGAGGGTCCAAATCGGCTGCAAGGTGCCCACGTATTCTGTAGGCTCGGATTAGCATTAGTGCTCGAACGCTATCTAGAACTGCTCTTTGGATTGCGTCATTGGATATTTCAATGTTCTTTTCTTCCGCAACTTGGCTTATTTTTTTTTCAATTTGGTCAGTTTCTTCGCTTTGAACCCATTGACCATCCAATGCAGCTGTTAAGTCATCGTTTGAGGTCAGTGGCCAATCGCGTCTCCCCCAGCTTGGACCTTCCGCATCTCTTTTAATACTGATTTCATCATCACCCATAGCTTTGAAGAATTCCTGCCATGTTTCATCTAAGGCTTTTGGGTCTTTTGCGTATTGAGCGTAAAGTTGTTCTAAGTATTCAGCGTTATGCCCTTGCATAAACGAAGAGGCTTTAAATTCTAAGCTGGGGGATTGATCATTCATAATTTCTACCTTTGCCTCACTTTTCTAATTTTTCTAAAGTTTAAATTTTTTTAACCAATTGCTTTCAACACCGCCTCGCCTAAACTACCAGGGCTATCTGCCACAATTATACCTGCTGACTGCATAGCTTCGATCTTATCTTCGGCCCCGCCTTTACCGCCCGCCACAATAGCTCCTGCGTGTCCCATTCTTCTGCCGGGTGGGGCCGTCCGACCGGCGATAAATCCTGCGGTTGGTTTACTTCGCCCTTTTTTCGCTTCATCTTTTAGAAATTGGGCCGCTTCTTCTTCCGCTGATCCACCTATNTCTCCTATCATGATGATACTTTTTGTTTCATCATCTTTTAAGAACCACTCGAGAACATCTATATGTTCCGTTCCTTTTACTGGATCTCCCCCAATTCCTATACATGAAGATTGGCCCAAGCCGACATCAGTGGTTTGCTTTACGGCTTCATAGGTTAAAGTGCCTGATCTTGATACAACTCCAACAGATCCACGCTTATGGATATGACCAGGCATTATGCCAATTTTACAAGCATCTGGAGTAATCACTCCAGGGCAGTTTGGCCCCACAAGAATAGAACTTGAGTTTTCAAGTGCTCTCTTGACTTTAAGCATATCCAAAACCGGAATACCTTCGGTAATACAGACAATTAATTCCATTCTGGCGTCTATTGCTTCCAGTATGGAGTCTGCAGCAAAAGGTGGAGGAACATAGATTACGCTGGCATCTGCACTGGTTGTACGTTTTGCTTCATGTACAGAATTAAACACGGGCAAACCTAAATGATTACTGCCGCCTTTTCCAGGGGTGACGCCTCCAACCATTTTTGTTCCGTACTCCAGGGCTTGCTCAGAATGAAAAGTGCCTTGCGAACCAGTAAAGCCTTGACAGATAACTTTGGTATTTTCGTCGATTAANACAGCCATTGCCTAACCTTTCACCGCGCTTACGATTTTTTCTGCACCATCTTTCAAATCGTTTGCTGCGATTACATCAAGCCCAGAGTTATTTATGATGCCTTTGCCTTTTTCAACGTTTGTTCCTTCTAAGCGAACAACTAAAGGAACTTGCAAACCAACTTCTTTGACAGCCGCAACTACTCCTTCAGCGATCACATCGCATCGCATTATCCCACCAAAAATATTTACTAATATTCCTTTAACTTTTGGGTCGGAGGTAATAATTTTGAAAGCCTCAGTAACCTTCTCTTTTGTGGCGCCACCACCCACATCTAAAAAATTGGCGGGCTCAGCGCCGTACAGTTTAATTATATCCATAGTTGCCATAGCAAGCCCAGCACCATTAACCATACATCCAATCTCGCCATCCAGAGCAATATAATTCAACTCGTATTTGCTTGCTTCTAGTTCTTTAGGGTCTTCTTCCGTTGTATCCCTTAAATCAGCTATATCTTGGTGTCGGTAGATCGCATTACTATCAAAGCCAACTTTCGCATCTAAAACAATAAGATTACCATTTTTTGTTACAATCAATGGATTTATTTCTAGCATTTCCATATCTTTTTCTAAAAATGCTTTGAAAAGTTGTCCCGTGAGTTTCACACATTCTTTGACCTGTGAATTCTCCAAGCCTAATGAAAAGGCAACTTTCCTACCGTGAAAAGCTTGATATCCAGTTGCAGGGTCAACTGAAAACGAGACGATTTTTTCAGGGTTGTTTGCCGCAACTTCTTCAATATCCATTCCTCCCTCAGTTGAGCAAACAAAAGATATTCTGGAAGTTGCCCTGTCCACTAAAAGGGCGAGGTATAACTCGCGGTCAATTTCTGCTCCTTGTTCTATATAAACTCGATTGACTTGCTTNCCATCAGGACCTGTTTGGTGCGTAACAAGTGTTCGGCCTAGCATTTTTTTTGCCTCTGCTGCTGCTTGCTCCGCGGATTTAGCAATTCTTACGCCGCCACTCTCGCCAGCATCTTTTTCTTTAAAGGTGCCTTTGCCCCGCCCACCTGCATGAATTTGAGCTTTTACCACCCACACAGGACCGTCAAGTTCGCCAGCAGCTGTTTTCGCATCTTCGGATTTGACTACAATACGACCGTCGGAAACTGGCGCACCATAACTGCGAAGCAAGCCTTTAGCTTGGTATTCATGAATGTTCATTGTTAAACCTTGTGTTGGTGGGCTAATTTTACAATGGCATTATCAACCAATTGCCAGAAGAATATTATCTAAAATCAAATATAAATAACCCAAATAAGTGATTTTGTGATCACATAAAAAAAATTAGTGATCACAAATTATTACTTATCAGGGTTACTTTGTTTTTTTGACACTCGATCGGTAAAAGTTGCTGTTTTTTNACTTGAGGCTAAACAAGCGTCTTGTCTATCTCTTTGCAAGCTTCAANTAAGCCATTTACAGCTTGGACGGATTTATTGAACATAGTTTGTTCTTCCCCGCTTAGTTTGATTTCGACTATTTTTTCTATACCGCCTGCACCAATTATAGTAGGCACGCCCACGTACATGCCATTAAGACCAAATTGTTTTTCACAATAAGCGGCGCAGGGTAAAAGGCGTTTCTGATCTTTAAGATAAGCTTCTGCCATTTCAATTGCTGAAGTTGCGGGTGCGTAAAAAGCTGATCCGGTTTTCAAAAGCCCAACAATCTCGGCGCCTCCGTCGCGTGTTCTTTGTATTATGCCATCTAACTTTTCTTTTGTGGTCCAACCCATTTCAACTAAGTCGGGTAAAGGAATTCCAGCAACGGTTGAGTAACGAGCAAGGGGAACCATTGTGTCACCATGTCCACCTAAAACAAACGCTGTTACATCCTTCATCGACACATCGAATTCTTCGGCTAAAAAATATCTAAATCTTGCGCTATCTAGCACGCCGGCCATTCCGCATACTTTGCAATGGGGAAGCCCAGAAAACTCACGCAGCGCCCAGACCATAGCGTCTAAAGGATTTGTAATACATATGACAAAAGCATCTGGCGCAAAGTCTCTAATACCTTCACCAACAGATTTCATCACTTTTAGATTGATACCTATAAGATCGTCACGGCTCATACCAGGCTTTCTAGGGACACCAGCCGTGACTATGCAAACATCTGCTCCAGCGATATCGGCGTAAGATTGTGTTCCTTTCAATTTAGCATCAAACCGCTCTGCAGGCCCGGATTGAGCTATATCGAGCGCTTTTCCTTCAGGTGTTCCCTCGGCTATGTCAAAGAGAATTACATCACCCAGTTCCTTTATTGCAGTTAGGTGCGCTAAAGTTCCACCGATTTGGCCTGCTCCAATTAAAGCTATCTTTGGTCGGGTCATAGGGTTTTCTCCACACAATTATGTCTGAAGTGGGTGCTAATCTCTTATGGTGAAATCTGCAACCCCATCATCACATTCAGTGCTTTTAAAAAAAATTCAGTAAAATTTTGATTATTTACATATTAAAAAATTACTTTGTCATATAAATCGTAAAGTATGTATTTTACCTTTGAATTTATATTAATCGCCGCACTTGCGACAATTTTTGCAGGGGTAAGCAAGGGGGGCTTCGGATCTAATGCGGCTTTCGCTTCGGCTGCAATTCTTGCAACAATTGTCGAACCTGGAAGTGCTATCGGAATTATGCTTCCACTCCTCATTTTGATGGATCTTGGAAGTTTAAAGCCATATTGGAAGAAATGGATATCAAAAGAGTCCCGGATCCTAATTTTAGGAAGTATTCCTGGAGTAATTTTAGGAGCTTTGCTTTACTCTGTCGTAAGTGCCGATTTTTTTAGAATATTGATAGGCATGATTTGCATTATTTTTGTTTTATGGCAGATTTTACAAAATTTGAACATTGTTCAAAAGTCTTTTCGGCCGGTTTCGGATTTTTATGGCATTTGCTTGGGGTGTTTCGCCGGATTTACAAGTTTTATAAGTCATGCAGGGGGTCCACCTGCAGCAATTTACCTTTTATCTAAAAAGCCTACGAAAACTGAATATCAGGCAACGACGGTAATAGTATTCTGGGCAGTNAATTTGGCAAAGGCAGTTCCATATACATTTCTTGGGTTGTTTACTCTCGACACTCTTTTTCTGGATCTTTTTTTAGCACCTTTTGCGTTAGTTGGCGTCTGGATTGGNGTGAAAGCACATTATATGATTTCTGAGCGTTTATTTTTTGCATTTACATATGTGCTTTTAACAATTACTGGGTTTCGACTTATTTGGGTTGCGCTGATTTAGNATATCGTGTTGACTACCTAGCCGAAAACGCTTTGTTCGNCGAAATACANAATTTGTTGGATGCNTTTGATACGAAGAATTTAATTTAAATTTCTGCAATATAAAGTTAAAACGTACTAGCAAAACCGAAATATTAATCTATTACTAGTTTTACACGACGGCAACTAAGGGTGTTATCAATGGCTAACGCAGATCGAGGCAACAGACCTCTGTCACCCCATTTGACGATTTATAGGCCTCAGTTAACTTCTATTACCTCAATATTAATTCGAATTACAGGTAATGCACTTATTTTAAGTACTTTACTGATCGTTTGGTGGCTTTTCTCGGCAGCAACTTCGGTACAATATTTTCNAGTGGCCGATGGGATCATGAATAGTTGGTTTGGTAAGTTAGTATTNATAGCTTCCCTNTGGGCAGTTTGGTATCATCTGCTGGGTGGGGTACGGCATTTAATTTGGGACAGAGCAATTGGATTAGATTTGAAAACGGCAGAGTACCTCGGTTGGTCGGTTATTGTAGGCTCGCTCCTGCTCACAATTGGAACGGTTGCTATATTATGGTGAGTTGCAGGAGTTTATCTTAAAATGGGTTATTCAAAATCACTAATTAATCATCATTTCGAGATGAAACTCACTTCAATTGCGTTATTTTTTTTAGTGCCACTGTTTATTTTTACATTTGGATCAGTGATTGGTGAAGATCATGAAACCGTGGTTGAATATTTATCGATGCCATTTCCTGCGCTGATTGTCGCACTTACGTTAATAATTGGATTACAGCATTTCCAATCGGGCGCTCAGACCCTAATTGAAGATTATATTCGCGGCCTTGGATATAAAATTGCTATGATTTTTGTAAAAGTTCTTAGCTATTTTCTCATGGCTGTAGGTCTGTATTCTATTGCAAAGATAGCGCTGTAAAGGTGAGATAATGTTAGCTTATTCCTATGAAACGCACAACTATGATGTAGTTGTTGTCGGCGCTGGAGGTGCCGGATTGCGAGCAACACTAGGAATGGCAGAACAGGGGTTGAANACCGCCTGCGTGACAAAAGTATTCCCCACGCGATCTCATACGGTGGCTGCTCAGGGAGGGATTGCCGCTTCGTTATCAAATATGGGCCCGGATCATTGGCAATGGCATATGTATGATACTGTTAAAGGATCGGATTGGCTGGGCGATACTGACGCCATGGAGTATCTCGCTCGAGAAGCACCGAAAGCCGTATACGAATTAGAGCATTACGGAGTGCCTTTTAGCCGCACAGAGGAAGGCAAAATTTACCAACGTCCTTTTGGTGGTCATACGACCGAATTTGGAGAGGGACCACCTGTTCAAAGAACATGTGCTGCTGCGGATAGGACAGGGCATGCTATTTTACATACACTGTACGGTCAGTCACTTAAAAATGAGGCAGAGTTTTATATTGAATACTTTGCACTAGATCTGATGTTTTCTGACGATGGCATATGTACTGGCGTCGTTTGCTGGAAACTTGATGATGGATCGATACACGTGTTTAACGCCAAAATGGTAGTTCTTGCTACCGGCGGTTATGGTAGAGCATATTTTAGTGCTACTTCAGCTCATACTTGCACTGGTGATGGTGGTGGTATGGTGGCTCGTGCTGGTCTTCCTCTACAGGATATGGAATTCGTGCAATTTCATCCAACGGGCATCTATGGTTCTGGCTGCTTGATCACAGAGGGGGCTCGAGGCGAAGGTGGATATCTTACTAATTCTGAGGGGGAGCGCTTTATGGAGCGCTACGCGCCTCACTATAAAGATTTAGCCCCAAGAGATTACGTTTCNCGCTGCATGACTATGGAAATCAGAGAGGGTAGAGGCGTTGGAAGGGACAGNGATCACATTCACCTAAATTTAAGCCATCTTCCTCCCGAGGCACTGGCAGAACGCCTTCCTGGTATTTCAGAGAGTGCAAAAATTTTTGCTGGTGTGGATGTAACAAAAGAGCCTATCCCTGTCTTACCCACAGTGCATTATAATATGGGTGGAATTCCGACCAACTATTGGGGAGAGGTTATTAATCCCACTGCAAGTGATCAGAATGCAATCGTACCTGGATTAATGGCCGTTGGTGAAGCTGGTTGTGCTTCGGTTCATGGTGCAAACAGANTAGGATCTAATTCACTTATTGATCTTGTCGTGTTTGGGCGAGCAGCTGGGCTGAGAGCAGGACAAATTATTGATCCAAAGAGTCCAACTCCAGATACTAACGTGTTTGCAGTTGAAGCCACTTTGAACCGTTTTGATCATTTAAGATANGCAAAAGGCTCTGTGTCTACATCTGACTTAAGGCTNGAAATGCAAAAAACGATGCAACGAGATGCTGCAGTATTCAGGACCTCACAGACAATGTCCCAAGGGTTAAACGAGATGGTAAGCTTAGCAGAAAAGGTATCTGATTTAAGTGTCACCGACCGCTCTTTGGTTTGGAATAGTGATTTAATGGAAACTTTGGAATTAACAAATCTAATGCCAAATGCTTTAGCAACCATAGCTGGTGCTGAAGCTCGTAAAGAGAGCAGGGGGGCCCACGCGCACGAAGACTTTACGTCGCGGGACGACGAAAAATGGAGGGTACACTCTTTGGCAAAAATAGATGGCCCCAAGATAGAATTATCTTACAGAGATGTAATACGTGATCCATTGTCTGTCGAGGAAGAGGGTGGTATCGAACTCAAAAAGATTGCGCCTAAAGAAAGAACTTTTTAATTTGCAAATGAAAGTATAAATACCCAGATGTATAATAGAANTGCATATTTGAGATTTTACCAAAGCGGAGTTGGGCTATGGTCCAGTTAAGATTGCCGAAAAATTCTAGGGTTTTGACGGGTAAAACTTGGCCGAAACCAGAAGGTGCATTTAATGTCCGGAAATTTAAAATCTATCGCTGGTCACCTGACGATGACGAAAACCCGCGTGTTGATACNTATTTTGTTGATTTAGATACATGTGGCCCAATGATACTAGATGCGCTTATAAAAATTAAAAGCGAGATTGATCCTACTTTGACATTTAGGCGGTCTTGCCGTGAGGGTATTTGCGGCTCTTGTGCTATGAACATTGACGGCATAAACACTCTAGCGTGTATTTATGGACTTGATGAAGTTAAGGGTGACGTAAACATTTATCCATTACCTCATATGCCGGTAATNAAAGATTTAATTCCTGATTTAACAAATTTTTATGCTCAGCATGCTTCTATTATGCCCTGGCTAGAAACAAAAACAAACAGGCCTGCTCAGGAGTGGAAGCAGTCTATAGAAGATAGAAAAAAGCTGGACGGGCTGTACGAATGCGTGATGTGTGCTTCTTGCTCAACATCGTGCCCCTCATATTGGTGGAATAGTGATAGATATTTAGGNCCAGCAGCGCTTTTACATGCCTATCGCTGGATTATCGACAGTAGAGATCAAGCAACTGGCGAGAGACTTGAAGACTTAGAGGATCCTTTTAAATTATACCGTTGTCACACTATCATGAACTGCGCAAAAACTTGCCCAAAAGGACTCAACCCTGCATTGGCAATAGCTGAAGTCAAAAAGCTAATGGTAGAGAAAACAAATTAATTGCTTGGTGTCCGCGACTGTACTGGGGAAGTAGCAGCCTCGAGCGCTATCTCTACCATATCTCCAAACGAACTCTGCCTTTCTTCTGGAGAAAGCGCTTCGCCTGTCTGCAAGTGATCCGATACCGTCAAAACAGCTAAGGCTCTGCACCCATTTCTAGCTGCTAAATTATAAAGCTCAGCGGCTTCCATTTCTACTCCCAAGATCCCATGCCGAACCATTTGTTCGTTAAGATCTGGTCTCTCATCATAAAAAACATCAGAGGAATAAATCCCGCCTATATGTGTTTTGCTTTTTTTCTTTTTTGACGCCTCTGCCGCAGCCGAAAGTAAATCGAAGTCGGCACACGGTGCAAAGTTTAATTCGCGGAAAATTGTAGATGAAGGAGTTTGTGTTGATGATGCCGTTTGAGCTAAAATTATATCGCGAATTTTTACATGTTTTTGCATTCCGCCGCAGGAACCAATTCTTATAAGTGTATTAGCGCCATATTCTCGTATAAGTTCGTTTACGTAAATAGACANNGAAGGCATCCCCATTCCTGAACCATGAATAGTAATTTTGGTATCATTATATGTACCAGTAAAACCCAACATTCCTCTAACTTGGTTAACCAATTTGGACTTTGTTAAAAAATTTTCTGCTGCCCATTTAGCACGATATGGATCACCCGGCATCAACACTATTTCTGCTATATCTCCTTTAGCAGCGTTAATATGAGGTGTCATAATTTGTTCCTTCTTTCATAATGTATAAATGGAGTTAAATCTGCTANTCGATCATAAAGTTTTCGTGCTGGCACATTAAATTCCTGTGTGAGCCAATAGACAGATGAAGCCCCATATTTATCAGCTCTTTCATATACGCTCTCTATTAACAGTTGGCCTATTCTTTTACCCCGATTATGAGGAATGACAAATAAATCTTGTAAATAGCAAGCTTCCTGGATCTCCCAAGTGTCTAGATGAAAAATATAATGCACTAAACCAACGAGCTCATTTTTATTTTCTGCTACTAATGCATTTTGTCTAGTTTGATTATTATCAATAAATCGGCTGAAAGTTTCATCAATAACTTCGGCTTTTAAAGAGGCTTCATAGAAATCTAAATAAGAAACCCACAGTCCTCGCCACTCTTTGTAATCGGCTTTAGCTAGGGGTCTTATTTTCATTTTGAGCTGCTTAAATTTACACTATGTGAAGTATTNTATTTCATTTTAGCTGATATTTTTCAATCAGCTTTTAAAATAATTAACTGTAATTANTATTCTTTTACTCGGCAGCGATTTCTGTTGGTTCGGCTAAATTCACTATGTCCATCATTATCGTATTCATTTCAAAGTCTTTGGGTGTATAAACTTTAGAAATACCCATCTTTAATAATTTCGCTTTATCTTCCTCTGGAATGATACCGCCAACGACAATCGGAATTTTTGTTAATCCTTCTTTTGNCAATAGGGTGANCATATCCTGAACAAGCGGTATATGGCTTCCGGATAATATGGAAAGGCCAATTACATGAGCTCTTGTCGATTTGACAGTTTCCACAAGTTCTTGGGGCGTCAAACGAATCCCCTCATATTCAATTTTCATTCCACAGTCACGAGCTCTAGAAGCTATTTGTTCAGCCCCATTTGAGTGCCCATCTAGACCTGGTTTGCCAATTAGAAATTTTAATCTCTCACCTAATTTATCGCTAACGGCATCAACGGCACTACGAAGCTCGTCGAGGCCATCCGTTTTATTAGATATACCCATTGCTACGCCGGTTGGCCCACGATACTCGCCATAGATATTTCTCATTTCTTGGGCCCATTCACCTGTGGTAGCGCCTGCTTTGGCCGCTTCGATACTTGCAGGCATAATATTTTGGCCGTCTGATGCCGCTTTCCTCAAGTTAAATAATGCCTTATTAACTAATTTTTCGTCTCTTTTTCTTCGCCATAGGTTTAAACGATCAATTTGATCTTTCTCAACTGACGGATCAACGACCATTATCCCACCATCACCTGAAACCAGCGGTGACTTTTCTGTGTTCGTAAACTTGTTAACACCAACCACTGTCGTGTGATTGCTTTCAATGTTTTGCAACCTATCGGTGTTGCTTTCTACTAGCCGTGACTTCATGTATTCTATTGCGTTCAAAGCGCCTCCCTGCGCCTCTATTGTTTCCAGCTCGTAACGTGCGCTCGCTTTCAGAGATTCCACTTTTGCGTCCACGACTTGGTTTCCATCAAAAAGGTCTTCGTATTCCAAGAGGTCTGTCTCAAATGCCATGATCTGTTGCATTCTCATAGACCACTGTTGGTCCCAGGGCCTTGGAAGGCCTAAGGCTTCATTCCAAGCCGGAAGCTGCACTGCTCTTGCTCTTGCCTTTTTTGATAACGTGACTGCTAGCATTTCGACTAAAATGCGATAGACATTATTTTCTGGTTGTTGTTCGGTTAAACCTAAGCTGTTTACTTGTACGCCATATCGGAAGCGTCTAAATTTTGGATCTTTAACACCATATCTTTCTAATAAAATTTCATCCCATAGATCAACAAACGCCCTCATTTTGCACATCTCTGTAACAAATCTGATGCCTGCATTTACAAAGAACGATAATCGTCCACACAATTCTGGAAAATCGTGCTCAGGTACTCTGGTTTTGAGCTCGTCTAAAACTGAGATTGCAGTTGCTAGAGCATAAGCCAGCTCTTGTTCGGGAGTTGCTCCAGCTTCTTGCAGATGATAGGAGCATATGTTCATTGGGTTCCATCTAGGTATTTTATTGAAGCAATATTCTGCAACGTCGCCGATTAATTTCATTGAAGGTTTAGGAGGGCAAATATAAGTGCCTCGGCTTAAATATTCTTTCACAAGGTCGTTTTGAACAGTACCTTTTAGTTTAGATATATCTGCTTTCTGTTCTTCAGCTACTGCCACATAAAGTGCCAGTAACCACGGGGCAGTCGCATTAATCGTCATAGAGGTGTTCATGTCCTCTAATGGTATTTGATCGAATAAGGTTCGCATATCGCCGAGGTGGCTAATAGGCACTCCAACCTTGCCAACTTCTCCTCGCGCCAATATATGGTCGCTATCATATCCAGTTTGCGTTGGGAGATCGAATGCAACTGAAAGACCGGTTTGCCCTTTACCTAGGTTTGAACGATAAAGCTCATTTGACGCTTTGGCTGTAGAGTGCCCAGCATAAGTTCTTATCAACCAAGGCTGATCTTTCTTTACAATCACAACTTAATTTTCCTTGATAATAATATTTCATAAATCTGTACCATTATTCATAAAATTATAAAAAAAGTCAATTTTTTGCGGTATTAAGCGGAAAAATCACTATGTTGATAGTAAAATCAAGCCTTTTTCTGAATAATATTTAAAAATTAAAACATTTAAATTCAATAATTTATTAAAATATTAATTCTGCTCAGTAATAAAATTACTATTTAGATATTATTTAGGTTGTAATATTACCAAGTAAATTATATTGATCATGCGGCGAAACGATATTTCGCAGTGATTCACATGAATGGAGAAACAAATGGCCTTAGATGCAAACGAATCTTTACTTCGCTACGATGCACCTGAAAAAGATCTTTACGAAATCGGAGAGATACCTCCAATCGGCTATGTTCCTCCAAAGATGTTGGCATGGACGATACGCCGTGAAAGGCATGGGGAGCCTGATCAATCATTTCAAGTTGAAATTGTGGACACGCCCAAACTCGATAGCCACGATGTTTTAGTTTTGGTTATGGCTGCTGGCGTTAATTATAACGGTGTTTGGGCTGGTCTAGGTGTTCCTATAAGTCCGTTTGATGTACACAAAGCCGAATACCATATTGCAGGTTCAGATGCTGCGGGCGTTGTTTGGGCTGTCGGTGATAAAGTGACCCGTTGGAAAGTGGGCGATGAAGTAGTAATTCACTGCAATCAGGATAACGGTGATGACGAAGAATGTAATGGTGGTGATCCAATGTTTTCTAATAGCCAGAGAATTTGGGGTTATGAAACCCCGGATGGTTCTTTCGCTCAATTCACAGCGGTACAAAGCCAACAACTTATGCCACGTCCTAAACACTTAAGTTGGGAAGAGAGTGCTTGTTATACATTGACGCTGGCAACAGCTTACCGGATGCTATTTGGTCATCAACCACATGACTTAAAGCCTGGTCAAAATGTTTTGGTTTGGGGTGCATCTGGTGGCTTGGGTTCTTACGCAATTCAATTAATTAAAACTGCGGGAGCTAATGCTATAGCTGTAATATCGGACGAAGATAAACGAGAATTTGTCACTAACCTAGGCGCTAAAGGTGTTATTAACCGGAAAGATTTTAATTGTTGGGGGCAATTGCCTACTGTCAACAGTCCTGAATTTAAAGATTGGTTTTCTGAAGCTAGAAAGTTTGGCAAAGCAATTTGGGAGATAACTGGAAAGGGCGTGAATGTTGATATGGTATTTGAACACCCTGGGGAGACAACTTTTCCGGTTTCAACTTTTGTATGTAAGACAGGTGGGATGGTAGTGATTTGCGCGGGAACAACTGGGTATAATCTTACCATGGATGCTCGTTACGTTTGGATGAACCAAAAAAGGATACAGGGTAGCCACTTTGCGCATCTTAAACAGGCTTCTGCAGCCAACCAACTTATGATTGAACAACGACTAGATCCATGCATGTCGGAAGTTTTCTCTTGGGATGAGATACCTGAGGCNCACATGAAAATGCGCAGAAACGAACACAAGCCAGGAAATATGGCNGTTTTGGTTCAATCTCCGCGAAAAGGNCTGAGTACCCTNTCAGAAACTTTAATCGATTAACAAAATTAAATTANAAATTATTTTGTTAAAGACGTTAATGTNAGGGTGTTATTGCTCAAAAGAGGCTCGTATTGTTGTTTTGAACCTTTAACATGGTAGACTGATATTTTGCCCAGCAAATAAGAATATGAGTGGCCTAATTCAGGGCAAAAGTATAAACAATTGTTTATGGCAAGCGACGTAGTTTATTTTTCGGACGACCAAACCAAAGCCTATAATGAAGTCGTATCAACTCTCAGACTTTCCGGCATAGATTTAGATCAAGAGAAGTTATCAGCAAAATTTGATCGCCAATCTTCTATTCTGAGTATAATTGGAAGAGCCGGAACAGGAAAAACATTACTAATTTCACAACTTTTTGAGGCTTTGAAGTTATCGGGTATCAATATTATCACGGGCGATTATGAAAGTAAAAAACTTAGAAACGAGCGTTCCTTATCTATTTTAGCACCCACAAATAAAGCGGCTAGCGTTTTGAGAAGTAAGGGTGTTCCTGCGACTACTCTTCACCGTATCTTATACACTCCAATATACGACCCCGAATACGAAAAAATTGCTGAGTGGTTGATTGGAAATTCTGCTCGACCCGACAATGAGAATTTTGAAAAGTCGACCTTGGATCGCATTTTCGAATTTTATAACACAAATAAATCTATCCCTGGGGCTTTAGCTTCTGCTGGTTTAAAAGGGTCAGACTTTATCCAAGGTTGGAAACGCAGAGAGGAGCCGTTGGATGTTGGTTTCGTTGATGAGGCGTCAATGCTTGATAATCAGCAGTTTGAAGATTTAAAGGAAATATTTGCTATTTTAATTTTATTTGGTGATCCAGCCCAANTAGCTCCCATTAANCAATCAGGGAGTATGGTTTTCGATAAAATCCCTGACAAAAGAAAATATTTTCTACGGCAAATTCATCGCCAACAAAGCGATAATCCAATTTTAGAATTAGCTAGTAAATTACAAGACCCTGCTATTGATTTTCTGGCTTTTGATCAATTGGTTAGGGAAGCTTCTGTTTCCGATGAAAGAGTTATTTATAGTCAGAGAGTAGATATCGATTTGATGGCATTCAGTCCAGTTTTAGTCTGGCGGAACTCGACCAGAATTCGCCTAATAAATGCTTTTAGAGAAGCTCATTCAATTACTGAAACTGAGTTAGTTCCTGGGGAACCATTAATTTGTGACGGTATTGAACTACCTCTCAAACATCGAAAAAAAAGAATAGATCTAGAGGCGCGGGGCCTCGTGAAAGGAGCTCATGTCATTTATTTAGGTCCTGGAAGGAAGCCAGGCTTTTCCAAACTTTTTATCATTGGCTCAGACGACCCACAGGTTTCAGCAGCGTCAATTGTTAAAATTGAAAAGCCTGATGTCGAAGAACCATTTATACCATTTGCTGCTCGTATGGGCGCTACTTTTTTACATGGTTCAGCTGTTACGATCCATAAATCTCAGGGATCTCAATGGGAGAAAGTACAAGTTATTTCGAGCGATTTGGCCGTAGCGGAGCGAAC
>JGI24820J26691_1000238_pt1 | contig 16097 bp, 17 predicted proteins | sample METZYME_5_50m_FD_26691 | JGI IMG/M metagenome (IMG submission 26691) | reverse complement strand
TTTTCATACAAATTAAAACCAAATTCATTGATTTATTTGTCATATGCAAGAGCAAACAGAGAACCTAACAGAACTGATTATGAAAGTAATCCTGATATTCAACCCGAAAGATTAAATGACATAGAGTTCGGTTGGAGATATAGAGCTCAAAACCTATCTCTAAATCTAAATTCATATTTTATGTTGTATGATGAACAACTGATTCTAACAGGTGAAATTGATGATGTAGGAAATCCAAAAAGAACTAACAGTGGTTCTAGTTACAGGATTGGATTAGAAATAGAAAATCTTTTGAAAATATCTGATTTATTTTCTCTAGAGACCAATATGACATTTAGCTCTAACAAGAACAAAAATATATTCTCTATGGTGGATGGGACACTTTTTAATTATGGTAAGACCAATATATCTTTTTCACCATCATTTACAGGGTCAAATGCAATAATTTACAATCCCTCAGAGAGATTAAAACTTTCATTTTTGTCAAAATTCGTTGGTAAGCAATATATGGGTAATACAGACCAGCCTAATTCAATATTAGAAAGTTATTTTGTAAATGATTTAAATATGACTTATTTATTAAAACCCAAAAAAATATTTCAATCGATAGCCATCAATATCTTGATTAATAATATTTTAAATAAGGAATATATTTCTAATGGCTATTATTATACATATGATGATACATGGAGTATACCCGGTCAAACAAAAACATTGGATGGAGCAGGATACTATCCCCAAGCTACCAGAAATTTTTTAGCAGGATTGGTTTTAAGATTTTAATTGTAGACCCTCAGGTTATTTCCTATCAGTTCAGTTTTGTATCTTATCAATGGATAATTTGATGTCATAGTACTATTGAGTAATTGTCCAGTAGCTAGACTGTATATATTACCTACACAATCACAATTAGCTTGTACCCCATCAATGGTAAGGCCCGGACAGTCATCTCTTTTTTTATGATTTGGATCACATGCTTCCCATGCTAAAATATCATCATTAAAATTAAAAAGTATGACACCACATATTCCTAGCCCATCAATCTTGACTGAACCCCCTGTAAAGTTTAAATTATCATAACTCGGTAGATTTAGATTTATAATTCTATCGAAACTAATATCTGGAAGATAGGGGTTATAATTAGATTGTTCATTTTCACAACTAATTATTAGTAATAATATAAACAAGTACTTTTTCATAATTGCGATTATAAATTTAACTAAATAACACTTAATAAATTTGTATATTTGATTAACCTCTTCTTAAGAGGATTTTTTTTTAGTATGGGAATAAGCTATTATACAAAAGAAGGTCTGGATAAGCTAAGATCCGAGCTTAATCATCTTAAAGATGTTGAAAGGCCGAATGCTTCAAAGGCAATAGCGGATGCTAGAGACAAGGGGGATTTAAGTGAAAATGCTGAGTATGATGCTGCAAAAGAGGCTCAAGGTTTACTTGAACTCAAAATTTCTAAACTCGAGGAAATACTTTCAAATGCTCGATTGATTGATGAATCCCAATTGGATACATCAAAAATTTTAGTTCTTTCAAAAGTAAAGATCAAAAATAAGTCTAATGGTGCAACTATGGANTATCAACTNGTTGCTGAGAGTGAGGCAGATTTAAAAAGTGGTAAAATCTCTGTAAACTCCCCTATTGGAAAAGGCCTTCTAGGTAAATCTGTTGGTGATACAGCTGAAATAACTGTACCCAATGGGACATTAAAATTTGAAATCATTTCAATTAATAGATAAAATTGTCATCAATATTTTCTAAAATAGTTAATGGTGAAATCCCCTGTTATAANATAGATGAGGATGATAAATGCCTAGCTTTTTTAGACATTAATCCAAATTCATATGGTCATACTTTATGTATATTAAAGAGAGAGGAGGATTACATTTTTGATTTAAAGGACGATGAGTATGTTTCTCTCATGAATTTTTCAAAAAAAATAGCAAAAGCCATAAAGAAGTCTGTAAATTGTAAAAGAGTTNCGATGTCAGTGGTNGGACTGGAAGTTCCTCATGTTCATGTTCATTTAATTCCAATTAATAAAATGGGAGACTTAAACTTCTCAAATAATTTGGATTTAGATAAAAATAGTTTCGAAGAGGTATGTAATAAAATAAAAAGTAATTTAGATTAATTATGAATATTTCAGGAAAAATTAAGTTAATTGGAGAAACCAAAGAGTATGGTGCTAACGGTTTTAGAAAAAGAGAGCTAGTAGTCACTACCCAGGAACAGTATCCACAAAATATATTGGTTGAATTTGTTCAAGATAGATGTGAAATTTTAAATTCTTTTCAAGTAGGAGAAATAGTTAAAATTGACATTAATATCAGAGGAAGAGAATGGACTAATAAAGATAATGAGGTTAAATATTTCAACTCAATTCAAGGTTGGAGAATTGAAAAAATTGAAGAAAGTTTCGATACACAACTACCTCCGATGCCAACAAAAGAAGAACTAAATTCCGATCAGGAATCCAATAAAGAACCTGACGATCTTCCATTTTAATAGTCATGGTGCGATTGGGTGATGATTATGTTTTTCCCTCACCAAGAAGTGCTAATCAGCATGGAGTTGTTGCTTATGGTGGAGATCTTCATCCAGATAGAATANTTGAAGCCTATAAAAATGGAATTTTTCCCTGGTTTGAATCTGATGATAATTTANTGTGGTGGAGTCCTGATCCTAGAATGATTTTATACCCTGAGAATATTAAAATTTCAAAAAGCTTAAGATCTTTTATTAAAAAAACCCCTTTAAAAGTTACTTTTAATAAAGATTTTGAAGAGGTAATTGAATCATGCTCAAATATTAAAAGACTTGGTCAAAATGGTACATGGATAACCAATGGATTGAAAGAGTCGTTTATTAAACTTCATGAAAAAGGTTTGGCAATCTCAGTTGAGGTTTGGGAAAAATCACAAATTGTGGGTGGTTTATATGGATTAGACTTAGGTGATATTTTTTGTGGAGAAAGTATGTTTTCAAAATCAACAAATTCCAGTAAAATTGCATTAGTATACCTNGCAGAGGAATTAAAAAAAAATAATTACAGGTTTATAGATTGTCAAATTCCTACTGAACACCTGAAAAGTATGGGTGGTGAGGAAATTTCAAGNGATGAATTTTTAAAATTAATTATTTAATAATGCTTTTGATATNGACNCAATTGTATACGAATCTTTTAAGGTATATTTTCCAATTGAGTATCTNTCCAAATACTTTAAATAGGCCCCACTTTTTATTTTTTTACCAAAATCATTTGCTAGTGACCTAATATATGTTCCTTTAGAGCATCTTATTTTAAAATCAAATTCAGGAAAATTATTATTTAGCATNTTAAATTCATGGATTGTTACATTTCTAAAATCAATATCAATATTTTCTCCTTTTCTGGCAATTTCATACATACGAGTGCCTTTAAACTTGAGTGCTGAATAAATAGGAGGNNTCTGTTCTATATTTCCCGTAAAGTATTTCAAAGTCTCAATAATTAAATTCTCACTAATATGATCAATNGGAAAACTTTTATCAAAATCTGTTTCCATATCNAAAGAAGGAGTTGTTTTGCCAAAATAAAATGTTGCTAAATAAGTTTTTTCAAGATTTTGTAATTTTTCAATAATTTTTGTGCTTTTTCCTGTACAAACTAGTAGCAATCCAGTCGCCAAAGGATCCAAGGTCCCTGCATGTCCAACTTTAATTTTTTTAAGTTTAAAAGCCTTTTTGAAATCATTTCTGAGTTTCTTAACAACATCAAATGAAGTCCAATTTAATGGTTTGAAAACGGGAATTATTAAACCATCAATAACTGAATTCTTATTAAAAATCATTGTACTAATGAATATGAAATTGAAATTAACCCAACGATAAGACAGTAAATTGAAAAGTAAAAAAGCTTACTTTTTCTTACTAGTAATATCATCCATTTGCATGCATAATAACCAGAAATCAATGCAGATAAGAAACCAACAATGTAGTTTATTACAATCACTTCTTCAAAAACCAAATTATCATAAATAATCATTTTCAAAGATGAACCAACTATTATTGGTATGACCATTAAAAAAGAAAATTTTGCAGCCAAATCTCGATTAATACCTAAAAATAATGAGGTTGCGATTGTTGATCCGCTTCTTGATATACCTGGTAATATTGCTAAAGCTTGAGCAATTCCAATCACAAATGCATTCATTACTGTGAGCTCTTTTTTCAAATTATTTATCTTATCTGAAACAAATAATAATATTGATGTGATAATTAGCATTGATCCAACCAAAAGTAAGTTGCCATTAAATAACTGATTTATTTTATTTTCAAAGAAAAAGCCAACTAATCCTGCTGGTATCATAGAAACAATTATCATTAGAGAAAAGTTAAAATTCTCATCTTTTTTTAGCTTAAATAAACTGTAAATAATTTTTTTTACATCAACCCAAAAATAAATTAGTGTACTCAAAGCGGTAGCTAGATGCAGTATAAGAGTGAAGAATAACCCATTTTCTGAATCATTAGAAAAATTCAAGATTTCTTTAAAAATTTCTATATGTCCGCTCGAGGATACAGGTAAAAATTCTGTTAACCCTTGGACTATACCAAGTATGAAAGATTTAATAATTTCCAAATTATTCAGATTTTGTTAAAATAGCATAAACCTCAATTATAAAACCTATTACGAGCATTGGAGCAAGTCTAATTCTTCTAAAACTATATATTTCCTCATTAAAAACATTTGGGTCCTCACTACCTCCTCCTGACATTAAAATAAAACCAAGCGCTATAAAGGACAACCCTATTAACATGAATTTATAATTTCTTTTACCAAATAGTAATTTCTTTTTTTTCATTAGTATAATTTATCAATTTTTGAATTAAGAAACTTTGTTGTGATGAGGTTGGTAGATAGGTATGAAATTAGAAAACTAATTAAGAAGGATCCAGAAACAGAAATTATAATTGAGTTTTGTATAACTGAAAGATTAATATTAAAATAATTTAAGTTTAAATAAATTATGATTGATACAAATAAAGCTGATGATATTACAGCACTCAAAAATCCAAGCTTTATTTGAGTTAAAATGAATGGTTTTTTTATAAAAAATTTTGTAGCACCAACTAGCTGCATTGTTTTGATNGTCATTCTATTTGAGTAAATTGAAAGTCTAATTGTATTGTTTATTAGTAGTATTGATAAAAAAATGAAAATTATAGCTAAAACCAATACCCAGTCTTTAATTTTTTTAAAGTTGTCATTAATTAAAAAAATTAGTGGAGCATCATAAGAAACCTCATAAACAAAATCTTCTTTTTCAAAGGCTTTGACCACGTCATTTATGTATGATGTTTCAACTTTATTTGCAAAAAAATAAATATCAATTGAGTTAAGCAACGGATTATAACCCAAATATTCTACAAAATTTTCACCAATTTCAGAGCTGAATTTTACAGCTGCATCATCTTTTGAGGTATATATAAATTCCTTTATTCCGTCATCAATGCTCAATTTTTTTTCAAACTGAGAAAGTTCAATTTTACTAGCTTCGTCCTTAAAGAAAACAACGACTGGTATTTTTTCTTTAAAATCATCAACAATTTTATTGCTATTAAGAACAAAAAAAACGAATGATGCTAAAAAAAATAGAACTGTTGAAATACTAACAACTACCAAAAAATAGTTAGAAAAAATTTTGTTTGAGTTTGTGGATGACAATAGATAATATTTAATGTTGTAAAAATAATAAAGCTATTTAATTTATGTGAACTTTTATTGTTTTAGCTTTAAAACATTATTTTTGTTTTTTAGTCCAAAATGTCTTACAATTTTATTGAAATAGAGGAAAAATGGCAAAAGTATTGGCTTGAGAATAAAACATTCATGGCTGATAATAATTCCCATAAACCCAAGTACTACGTATTAGACATGTTTCCTTATCCGTCTGGCTCTGGTCTTCATGTCGGACATCCACTTGGATATATAGCATCTGATATAGTTTCAAGGTTTAAAAGAAGTAAAGGCTTCAATGTTCTTCATCCAATGGGTTTTGATTCATTCGGTTTGCCAGCTGAGCAGTATGCAGTCAAAACTGGACAGCACCCAAAAAAAACCACCGAAAAAAATATTATAAGATTTAAAAATCAATTGGATAAATTAGGTTTATCATTTGACTGGGACAGGGAGATTAAAACAAGCGATAGTACTTACTACAAATGGACTCAGTGGATTTTTTTAAAATTATTCAATAGTTATTATGACGTTAAGGTTAACAAGGCTCAGCCAATAGAAAAATTAAAAATTCCTAAAAACCTTGATGGAGAAGAAAAAGAGTCTTTCATAGACTCTAAAAGGCTAGCTTATGTTGATACCATAGATGTCAATTGGTGTGAGGAATTAGGGACTGTACTTGCAAATGAAGAAGTTATCGGAGGTTTAAGTGAAAGGGGAGGATTTCCTGTTGTAAAAAGACCAATGAAACAATGGGTTATGAGGATTACGGATTATGCCGAAAGATTATTAAATGATTTAAATCTNTTGGATTGGCCTGAATCTATTAAATTGTCTCAAAGAAATTGGATTGGTAAATCTGAGGGAGCTCAGATAAAATTTTCAATAGACAATAATAATTGTATTGAGGTTTTTACAACTAGGCCGGATACAATTTTTGGTGCAACATATTTAGTATTAGCACCTGAACATCCCTATGTAAATCTCATTACAACTCAGGAGTTTAGAAAATCAATAAATCAATATGTAGAAGAAGCATCAAAAAAAAGTGATCTTGAGAGACAAGAAAATGAAAAAAACAAAACAGGTGTTTTTACTGGAGCTTACGCAATAAACCCTATTTCTAAAGAAAAAATCCCTGTATGGATATCTGATTATGTTCTTTTTTCATATGGTACAGGCGCTATAATGGCAGTTCCAGCCCATGATGAAAGAGATAATGAGTTTGCTAAAAAATTTAATCTTAAAATCATCAAAGTAATTGATGGAGGGAAAAAAGATGAGTGTTTCACTGGAAACGGTTCTATAGTTAATTGTGGAGAATATGATGGTGTAGATAATGTAAAATTTAAATCAATTGTTATTGATTTGCTTGAAAAAGAAAAAAAAGGCACAAGAACAACCAATTATAAGTTAAGGGATTGGATTTTTACCCGTCAAAGATATTGGGGAGAACCAATTCCAATAATTTATGATGGAAATAAAAAGAGAGCTTTAGAAAATAGTGACCTTCCTTTAGAATTACCAGAGGTAGAAAGTTATTTACCAACAAATGATGGGTTGTCGCCTTTAGCCAGGAATAAAGACTGGGTCAATATTTCAGTTAATGGTAAAAATTATTTGAGAGAAACTAATACAATGCCACAATGGGCTGGATCATGTTGGTACTTTTTGAGATTTATCGATCCTAACAATGCGAATGAGTTTGCGAATAAAGATTTAGTAAAATATTGGATGCCAGTTGACCTGTATATTGGTGGTGCAGAGCACGCTGTACTACATCTTTTGTATGCAAGATTTTGGCATAAAGTTCTTTATGATTTAGGTTATGTCACTACTTCTGAACCTTTTAAAAAACTTGTTAATCAAGGGATGATTTTAGGAAATAGTGCTTTTGCTCACAGAATAAAGAATACAAATGATTTTATCTCGTTTGACAAGATTAAGGACGAAAGAACACAAAAAATTCACATTGATATTTCTTTCGTAGATGANAAAAATAGATTAAATATTGATTTGTTAAAGCAAAATAATCCAGAATTTAAAGATGTAAATTTTATAAAAGATGATTCATTTTATGTGTCAAGAGATGTTGAAAAAATGTCTAAGTCTAGGTACAATGTTATAAGCCCAGATGATATATGTAAAAGATATGGTGCCGATACTCTAAGGATGTACGAGATGTTTCTTGGTCCTATAGATCAGTCGAAACCATGGAATACGGCTGGAATATCCGGCGTATTTTCATTTTTGAACAAGTTTTGGAATTTATTTCATCAAAAAGGGAAGTTTTATGTTAGCGATGAACAACCAAGCGAAAAAGTTTTAAAAATTTATCACAAAACTGTTAAAAAAGTGATAAATGATATTGAAAAATTTTCATTCAATACGTCAGTTAGTGCCTTTATGATTTGTATTAATGAGCTCTCGTCAAATAATTGTGATTCAAGATATATATTATCTAATTTATGTATTTTGCTCTCTCCATTTGCCCCTCACATATGCGAAGAAATATGGTCATTGTTGGGTAATAGCAAATCAATATCCTACGAAAAATATCCAGAATTTGATGAAAAGTTTTTGGAGGAGTCTTTTATTGAGTATCCTGTTTCTTTTAACGGNAAGCTTCGTTTTAAAATTAGCTTACCCANTGNTNTTGAAAAAANTGAAGTTGATAAGTTAATTAATGATCATGAGTTAANNAATAAATATTTAGATGGNAAATCAATAAAAAAAATAATTTTTGTACCAAAAAAAATTATAAATATTGTTTGTTAATTATTATTAATGTGATCAATAATTTTATTCTCGATATTTTTACCCTTTAAAAGTTTTCTGATTGTTTTATAGTCTTTTTTCATTTTTGTTTCCTTGTGGGAAAGAATTTGAGTTAGTTCAGTTTTAATATTTTTTGAATTAACATCTGATTGGACTAATTCTCTTACTGTTTCTTTATTTAAAATTAGATTCACAAGAGATATAAAATTTACTCTAACAAACAACCTAGCAATAAATATATTGAATGAATTGGTAGCGTAACAAACAAGTTGCGGTGTTCCAATAAGCGCAGTTTCTAAAGTCGCAGTTCCACTTGTAACTATGGCTGCCTGTGAATTATTTAATAGCTGATAGGTTTGATTAAAAACAACTTTTACATTTAAGTTTTTCTTTTTTATAGCNTTGAAGTAAGTTTCTTTTTTAATGTGGCTTAGACCAGCTATTACAAATTCATAATCATCAAAATCATTAACAACNTCTAATATCTTATCTAATATCAAATTGATTTCCTGTTTTCTACTTCCTGGAAGAATGGCAATTGTGGGGGGGAGGTTATTTTTTCTATTTAATGATTTAAGTGATTCATCAATAATATTTACTAAGGGATGCCCAAAGTATTGAACATTGTATTTGTGCTTCTTTTCATATAATTCCTTTTCAAATGGCAGTATAACATACATCTGATCAATATATCTCTTAATTGACTTTACACGATTTTCTTTCCATGCCCAAATTTGGGGACTAATGTAAAAATATGTGCTAAAACCTTTCTTTTTGGCCCATTTAGCAATTCTAAGGTTGAAGCCAGGATAGTCAATGAAAATCAATTTGTCAGGTTTGAAATCTAAAAGATCTTTTTTACAAAAACGTATATTTTTTAAAATTTTAAGAATATTTTTTAATACTTCAAAAAATCCCATAAATGCTAAATCTTTGTAATGCATAGCTAATTCACCTCCTGAATCTTTCATCAGATCACCTCCCCAGCATCTTATTTTTGCTTTTGGATTTTGCCTTAAAATTTCTTTTATGAGTCTTGAACCATATATATCACCTGAGGGCTCCCCAGCAATAATATAATACTTCATATTAAAGATTCCAGGATTTAATTTTATCAATCTCCTTGTAGTTAGTTAAATCAAACTTAACAGGAACAACAGAAACATATCCATTTTTCAGGGCCCATTCATCACTTTCNGTTGACTTATCTTCATTTATAAATTCACCAGTAAGCCAATAATACTCTCTGCCCTGAGGATTGGTTCTTTTATCAAATTTTTCAATCCAATATGCATTAGCTTGATTACAAACTTTTATTCCTTTAATTTCCTCATNACTAAGATTTGGAAAATTTACATTAAGTGCCGTTCCTTTTGGAATTCCCTCAGACAATGCTTTGGTTGTTATTTTCTTAACTATTCTTTTTGTGTTTTCGAAATTNGCTTTCCATCTGTAGTCAAGTAGCGAGAATCCGATTGCAGGGACTCCCTCAATACTCGCTTCAATAGCTGCACTCATTGTTCCAGAGTAGATTACATTTATGGATGCATTTGAACCATGATTAATTCCCGAAACACATAGATCAGGTTTTTTATCAAGAATTTCATTTATACCTAATTTAACACAGTCTGCTGGAGTTCCAGAACATGAGTACTCAGTTTGAGGACCTTTATCAATTTTAATTTTATGGCACTGTAGTGTGGAGTTTATTGTAATAGCGTGNCCCATTGCTGATTGTGGGCTGTCAGGTGCAACTACAACTACATCACCTATTTCATTCATTACAGAGATTAAGGCTCTTATGCCTGGTGCTGTAATACCATCATCATTAGTAACTAGAATTAAGGGCTTATCATCCATACTTGGTACAGTTATTGGACAAAAGTAACTAATTCGATATACTTTTATATAAAACAATAATTCTAAATTNATTTTTATTTATTTTTATAGGTTCTTGATGAAATTCAATTTTTTACATATAGTAGTAGTAATTGCAATAATCCTTTTCGGTTTTTCATTTTCTAGTAAAAAGTTTGCTGATCCTAATAAAGAAAAGTTATTAATTGAAGTGGTTAAATATGTTGTTGAAAAAGGTCATTACAGCTCCATCGATATAAATGATGAAATATCCGAGAAAATATACAACACATACATTGACCAGCTTGACGCACAAAAAAGATTTTTTTTACAATCTGATATTAGGCAATTTGAAAAATATAAGTATAAACTAGATGACCAACTTAAAGATCAAGATTTAACCTTTTTCAATTTAGTTTATGAAACATCTAGAATAAGAATTAACGAAGTTAAAAGCTACTATCTAGAAATAATGAAAAATGACTTTGACTTTTCATCTAATGAAGACATAGATTTAGATTTTGAAAATAAATCTTTTGCTAGAAATAAGAACGAAATTAAGAATAGATGGAGGAAACAACTTAAATACTCAACATTAGATATAATTAGCCTTAAACTAGGTGATTCTATTAAATCTATTGATAAAAAAACCAGGGACGAATCTATGGTTTTAATCAAAAAAAATACAGACGATTTTTTTGATTATGTAAATGAAATGGATAGGGATGATTGGTTTGCAAATTATATTAATGCTTTTTTAAATCAACTTGATCCACACACTGTATATTTTAATCCTGAGGATAAAGACAGATTTGATACAAATATCTCTGGAAAATTTAACGGCATAGGTGCAAGGTTGCAAAAGACTGAAGGTACTGTAAAAATCGTTGACATCATTGTAGGGGGACCTATTTGGAAGGATAAATTGTTAGATATAGGTGATCTAATCCTAAAAGTTGCTCAGGAAAATCAACAGCCTGTTGATATAATAGGGATGAAACTTGATGATGCAATAAAGTTAATTAAAGGCCCAGCTGATTCATATGTAACTCTTACTGTTAAGAAAATTTCTGGAGAAATAAAAGATGTGGTAATTAAGAGAGGTGTTGTAGAGCTAGAGGAATTATACGCCAAATCTACATTAATAAATAAGGGTGATAAAAATTANGGTTATATAAGTTTGCCTAAATTTTACATAGACTTTAATGACAGAAAAAGCAGAAACTCAGCAAATGATGTGAAAAACGAAATAATCAAATTAAAAAATAATGGTATTGTTGGCCTTATACTTGATTTAAGAAATAATGGTGGGGGAGCATTACAAACTGTAGTGGACATGACGGGTTTATTTATTGAAAAAGGACCGATAGTTCAGGTCAAATCAACAGGAAATAGAAAGCAAATTTTGTATGATAAGGATCCGCAAGTAGTTTGGGATGGTCCATTAGTTATTTTAATGAATAAAATGTCAGCATCTGCATCAGAAATTTTAGCCGGAGCTTTACAGGATTACAATAGGGCAGTAATAATTGGTAATGAGAAATCTTTTGGAAAAGGCACTGTTCAAAATGTTATAGATCTAAACAGGTTTATTTCAAATTCCTCTTATGATTTGGGTGCATTAAAAATTACTACAGATAAGTTTTACCGAATTAATGGTGAATCTGTACAGTTGGAGGGTGTTAAAAGTGATATAGTTATTCCTGACTCTTATAAATATATTTTTAATGGCGAGAAAGATGAAAAAAATCCTTTAAAATGGGATAAAATCGGACCAGCAAGTTTTGAGAAATGGACAGAAAGAGATTATCTAAATAAAATCTCCATTGAAACTCAAAGTAGAATAGATTCTGATGATTATTACTCTTTAATCAATGATAGAGCACGCTGGTTAAAGGATCAACAATCAAATAAAACTATTTCCTTGAATTTTAATTCATATAATAGTTTTCTTAATGTTCAACGAGAAAAAAATAAAAGATTTGAAACCTTAAGTAAATATGAGAATACTTTAAACTTTAAACTTCTCAAGACCGAAAAGGAGTATATTATGTCTAACAAGGAATTAATGAGTAGTAGAAATAGATGGCATAGGAACTTAACTAAAGATTTGTATATTGAGGAGGGTGTCAAAGCTCTTGATATGCTTTCCTCGCTAGATAAAAATATAATCTTGGTTAACAATGATAAACAGTTAAAGTGATTCGCTCAAAAAAAGTGAAACTGGTTTCTTTCAATAAATTACCATATTATTTTTCTGTACTTTTTATTTCCTTCTGCTTTTTAATATCAATCTTTTGTTATTTTATAATTCCAGATAAAACTGCTAATGCTAATACCATGAATCTTAGTATTCAATCAATGAAGCCTGGTTTTAGTGTAAGAATGTTGACTGTTCCAAATTTCGAAACAAAAACATTAAAATCATTTTTTTTTGGATTAAACAAACCACTAGAACAATACCCAATAAATGATTATTGGTTTTCAAATGACTCTATCAACATCAAGCTCTTTAATAAATTTAAAGAGCCCAATGAAATAAAGTCTTTTCCATTATCAGTATTTGATATGTCAATTGATAGTAATGTACTAAATAATGTACAAAATATTAGAGATAAAATATCGAATAAATATATAACCCAACATAAATTTAATTTTGGTACAGATTTGTATGGAAGAGACCTTTTCAGTCGCGTTTTATTAGGTACTAGAGTTTCTTTGTCTATAGGTATAATGGCCGTCATCATTTCCACTTTTCTGGGCTTATTCTTTGGTTCATTAGGTGGATATTATGGTGGTATTGTCGATAAAATTGTTGTCTATATAATTAATGTTTTCTGGTCCATTCCAACACTTCTTCTAGTCATTGCAATTTCCCTTTCCCTTGGAAAAGGATTTTGGCAGGTATATATTGCTATTGGTTTCTCTGTCTGGGTTGACGTGGCCAGATTAGTGCGTGGAAAAGTAATCTCAGAAAAAAATAAAGATTATATTTCCGCTTCTAGAATATTAGGATTTAACAATTTGTATATTATATCTTATCACATTATTCCAAATATTTTAGGACCTCTTTTGATAATTGCAGCTGCTAATTTTGCCTCAAGTATTTTATTAGAAAGTGGTCTCAGTTTCTTAGGTATCGGTACTCAACCACCCTTACCAAGTTGGGGATATATGATTAAAGAAAATTATCAATATATAATTTTAGGAAATGCTTATTTGGCACTCATTCCAGCGATTTTTTTAGTTTTTCTTGTTTCAAGCTTTATGTTTTTATCCAACTATTATTCTGACAAAAAAATTTAATTACCATTTTTCTTTTTTGTTGGAGTCAATTTTTATATATCCTGCAAATAAAATTGTGAAAGCTAACATACTAGATCCACCATAGCTAATGAATGGTAAAGGAATTCCTACGCTGGGGAATATTCCTATAACCATAGAAATATTGATTCCGAAATGAAATAGAATTAATGTTATAACGCAGTATGAATATATTTTATGAAAAAGATTTCTTTGTATTGATGTCCTTTCAATTATTCTTAACAACAGTATACAAAAAATAATGATAGTTGTTACTGATCCAACGAAACCCCACTCTTCACCAATTGTTGCAAAAATATAATCACTGTGTTGTTCAGGTATAAAATCGCCTTTCGTTTGAGATCCTTGTAAAAACCCTTCCCCAAATATACCTCCCGACTTAAATGCTAACTGTGATTGATTTGTATTATAACCAATACCCTTTAAATCTTCATCTAAACCAAGAACAACATTAAATCTATCTCTGTGTCTTTGCTCAAAAATATTATTAAATATAAAATCAACACATAATAAAAACAATAGAACTTATTGCGTAATATATTAGTTTCGTTTTTTTTAAACTATTATACAGTCTGTATATAAACAATAAAACAAATAGTAAACCAGTCAGTAATAACATATTCGTTTTTCCAAAAAATATTGTGAGCAAAAAAATGATAATAATGGCTGTAAAAATATTCATATAAATTGATGGTAAACCAACAATGTGCAGTACCAGATAAAAACCTAAAAAAACTAATGCAGTTCCTGGATCAGGTTGAATAACAATCAAAATAAGAGGAATCGATATTATTAAAAAACTATAAAACTGAATACTTAATTTCTTTATATCAGAGTGAATATTACTTAAAAATTTTGCTAAAGCTAAAGCTGTAACAGGCTTCATAAATTCAGATGGCTGAAAACTAAACCCAGCAATTGAAAACCATGATCTTGATCCGTTTACTTCATTTCCAAAAAATAAAACTCCAATTAATAAAAAAATCATTAATAAGTACACAATGCTTCCATATTGAAAATATATTTTAATGTCAGGAATCATACACAAAAAGAATGTTACTAAACAAATAAAAAAGTAAAAGACTTGTTTGCCAAAAAAATTATTTAATGAAAAAAAACTCATTCCTTCAACATATGTTGCTGAATAAATATTTACTAAGCCAATACACATTAATGATAGAACTAGTAAGCATGAAAAAATATCGAAGTTCTTAATGCTATTCATTTATTTTAAAATTATTTTCTGTGTATGGTTTTAAGTATTCAGAAATTAAGTTTCCCTCAATTATGTATTTTTCTAACCACTTTCTATCTACCTCCTTATTAAGAAATTTTTCAATCATTAAACTGAAATAGGTGCTGCCCAACGAGAACCCCAATATCCATTTTCAATGAAAACGCAGATTGCAATTTTTGGATTATCTGCTGGTGCAAAACCAATAAAGATTGAATGATCTGTGAGCTGTTTCTTTAAACCATTTATTTTAATAAAGTTTTCTGCAGTTCCGGTTTTACCGGCAATTTTAATATTATTTATTTTAGAATTTGTAGCTGTACCTCTTTCAACTACGTTAACCATACCATTTATTACTGGTTCAAAATATTTGGATTCAATGAGCGTTAGGTTTTTTTGTAGATAACTATTATTTATTGAATCATTTTCAATTTCCTTTACAAAATGGGGGGTAATATACCATCCTCTATTTGCAATAGTTGCAGCAAAGTTAGCAAGNTGTATAGGAGTTGTTAATATTTCTCCTTGACCAATTGAATTAGATATCGTTGTTACTGCTCTCCACGAATTATTATACCATCTGTTATAATAATTCGAGTTTGGAACAAAACCAGGCTTTCCTGTTGGATGATCATAACCTAGATAATTCCCAAATCCAAATGACCTAACATAATTAGTCCATCTATCCAAACCAATTGATGGTGTTTGATAATTTTCAATTATTTCTTTATACGTTTTTGCAAAATANGTATTACATGAAGTATAAATAGCATTATCCAAATCACTGAATGTAGTCTCATTAGTATGACATTTCATGAAAGAGTTTTTTGCGTAAAAATGACCACCATTACATTTAAAAACTGTTTTTTCCTCNATAATATTTTCTTGNAGACCAATTAGTGCATTGATAATTTTAAATGTTGATCCAGGCGGATACTGACCCTGAAGTCCTCTTTCAAATAATGGTTTTCCAATAGAATCATTATTTAATTTTCTGTACTGAGAAGATCTTTCCCTACCAACCAAAAGACTTGGATCATAGCCCGGTGAATTTACCAGTGCTAATATTTCACCAGATTTTGGTTCAATTGCAATAATGCTTCCATATTTGTTTTTCATGAGGGAATCACCATATGATTGTAAATCAATATCTATAGTTAATTTTAA
>JGI24820J26691_1000237_pt1 | contig 16099 bp, 13 predicted proteins | sample METZYME_5_50m_FD_26691 | JGI IMG/M metagenome (IMG submission 26691) | reverse complement strand
AAGCTCTATGAGCTAGAATTACAAAAACAGAAAGATGAACAACAATTATTAGAAGATAGTAAATCTGATATAGGATGGGGAAGTCAAATTAGATCATATGTCCTAGATCAATCTCGTATCAAAGANTTAAGAACAAATGTTGAAAGTGGTAATATCTCATCAATTCTAGACGGCGATATTGATATTTTTATTAAAGCCAGTCTAACCCAAGGAGTATAAATGAGTGATTCAAATATAGGTGGCGAGGCCTCTATCTTAGAAGAAAGACGAAAAAAGCTTGAAGAGCTTAGAGAGCAAAATATTGCATATATTAATGACTATGTTCCAACTCATCATTCTAAGGAATTGCATGATTCTTATGATCATTTAAGCAAAGAGGATCTAGAGGCAAAAAAAATTAACAATTTGTCACTTGCTGGAAGAATTGTTCTCAAAAGAGTTATGGGTAATGCAAGCTTTGTCACCATTAGAGATGGGTCAGGGGATATTCAAGCTTACATAACCAAAAATAATATAGACCCTGACTTATATAAAAATTTCAAAACTTGGGATCTTGGAGATATTATTGGCATTGGAGGCAATTTATTTAAAACTAAAACAGATGAGTTAACAGTTGAAGCTCAGTCAATTACTTTAATAACTAAATCCTTAAGACCTATGCCTGAAAAGCATAAAGGTCTTGTTGACATTGAAATTAAATATCGTCAAAGATATTTAGACCTAATGAGCAGCCCAGAATCAAAATTAATTTTTGAAAAAAGATCACAAATTATTTCATCTATTAGAGCTACTATGCTTGAGGATGGCTTTCTGGAGGTTGAGACGCCAATGATGCATTCAATTCCTGGAGGAGCTGTTGCCAGACCATTTGTCACCCAACATAACGCACTTGATAGAGAGCTTTTTTTAAGAATAGCTCCTGAACTTCATCTAAAAAGACTATTGGTTGGTGGTTTTGAGAAGGTATTCGAGATAAATAGAAGTTTCAGAAATGAAGGCTTATCAACTAAACATAACCCAGAATTTACGATGTTGGAGTTTTATACAGCTTTTGCAACTTTTAATGGAACATTGGCTTTTACACAAAGTATCATTCAAAGTGCCTCTGAGGCTATAGGTAACAAAAAAGAAATTGAATGGGATGGAGAAAAAATAGATCTATCTAATTTTTCAACCAAAAGTTTAAGTGATTTAGTTTTGGAGTATAACCCTAAATTGACCGAGGTTGATTTAGATGATTTAGATAAGCTTCGAGCTTATGCAGAATCTATAAAAATTTACGTGAAAGATAAATGGGGAGAAGGAAAAATTTTATTAGAAATTTTTGAAAAAACAGTTGAGGAGAAACTTATTCAACCAACATTTGTTATTCAATATCCTGTTGAGGTTTCGCCTTTATCAAGAAGAAATAATGAAAATCCATCCATAGCAGATAGGTTTGAATTATTTATTGGGGGTAAAGAGTTAGCAAATGGTTTTTGTGAGTTAAATGATCCCGATGATCAGGCTCAAAGATTTCGTGATCAGGTTAAGGCTAAAGCTGATGGTGATGATGAGGCAATGGGATTTGATGAAGATTACATTACTGCACTAGAACACGGCATGCCGCCTGCTGTAGGAGTTGGCTTGGGCATAGATAGATTGGTGATGATGTTAACTAATCAAAGCTCCATCAGGGATGTTATTTTGTTTCCTCAGCTGAAATCTTAAAAAAATTACCATCTATACTTTTCAAAATTTTCTGGATTAGCCCAACCCTCCGAATTATTCCAACCTCTCTTATTGTTATAAGTTTTTAGATTGTACGAATATATTTTTGCCGCTGTGATTTCTGCGCTATGAGTAAAGCCTAATTCTATAAATTTTTGATCAATATTTGAGTTTTTTTGGATGACTAAAATTTTTTGTGCCAGAGTATTCTTAATTAATCCAACCTGTGTTTTTGAAATGGGCATATCATCGAAAACTATACATAAATCGTTTGGTTCAACTGCATTATTATCAAGATGTTCAAGATTTAAAATAGACAAGCTATGAAGGCTATTCTCACAAATTTCTGCGAAGGAACTTAAATCTTTTTGAGTGATGGCTAGAACAGTTTTTATTTCTTCACGATTGATAATTCCAAGAAGAAAGTTATTTAAACCACTTTTGCTCATTTATTTTAATAAATCTTCAACAGCAGATCTCTCTTCAATCAATTCGTTCGTTGAGATTTTAATTTTTTCTTTTGCAAAATCAGATAAAACAATATCTCTAACAATTTCTACACTACCATCTGATGTTGTCATCAGTGGCATTCCACAAATAATCCCATCAGGAAGATCATAGCTTCCATCTGTAATTACAGCTGCGCTAAAGCAATCTCCTGACTTGGTTGGATTTTCGCAAGCAACAATTGTATCTAGAGCAGCTTTGGCTGCAGAGGTAGCAGAAGAAGCGCCTCGTGAATCAATTACAGCCTTGCCTCTTTGTTGAACAATTGGTAGAAACTCATTATTAACCCAATCTATATCATTTATAAGATTTTTACCTAATTCTCCATCAGAAACGATATTTTCAAAATCAGGATACATGGTTGGGCTATGATTACCCCATATAATCATTTTACTGATATCTTCAATTCCTACATTAAGCTTCTTTGATAACACGGACCTTGCTCTGCTTGAATCAAGCATTGTCATAGCCATCCACAGTTGAGAATCATTACCGGCTGCATGTCTTCCAATTAACGCATTAGTGTTTGCAGGATTGCCTACGACCAAGATTTTGGCATTTGATTTACCATATTTACCAATCGCTTGCCCTTGCCCAACAAAAATTCCACCATTTATTTGCAATAGATCAGATCGTTCCTCAATTTTTTTTCCATTAAAAACAATCCCCCTTGGGATACTTCCAACCAAGAGAAACCAATCAGCATCCTTAGCTGCTGAATCAAAATCAGAAGTGTAATTTACATTCCCCATATTTGGAAAATTAGAATCTTCAAGCTCCATAATAAGACCCTTTAATTTGTCAACTACCTGAGGTATTTCTACTAACTCTAAATCAACAATCTTTTCCCCGAAGGTGTGCCCATCAACTAATCTGGGAATAAGTGAGTAGCTAATTTGGCCGGCAGCACCAGTAACTACAACCTTGACTCTATCTTTCATAAAAATCCTTAATATTAATTTCAGGCTATTATATTCCTAAACGTAAGATTAATTCGTGGACCAATGATTTTTTGTGTCTTTTTTATTGAGTGTTGCCAATTTTTTTGTGTTTTACCGTCAATTACTATCAAACATCCATGTGCTTGAGGGATTGATATTGTTTCTTTAGTAATTTTATTTCTGAAATATAAATTTCTTTCGCTACCAAATGAAATAGAAGCAATTGTTGGATTAGGACCTAGTTCTTTTTCATCATCTGAATGCCATCCCATTGAGTCCTTACCGTCACGATAATAATTAGCAAGTACTGAATTAAAATCAATTTTTAAGTCTTTAAAAATTTTTTTTCGAATTTGCAACAATTCTGAGCTCCAGTCTTGTCGGTTAAGCTTTTTACCCGAATATTTATAATCGCATCCCTCATCACCAATCCAACACTGTAGTCTAGGTATTCTTAAGTCTTTGCCAAACATTTTAATCATCATGGACTCCCATGAAAGATTTTTTATAAGTTTGTTAAGGAATTCATCAGATTGATTAGAATCAAAAAAATTATCTTCTATTCGAATTTTTAGATCGTTGTGAGCTACAATTTCACTGTTCATAAAAGAGTTAGTATAAATATGTTTTCAAATATTCCAATCGGTACATTCAATGAGTAAGGTAGTAATTATTGGAGGAGGTCATGCCGGTGCAAATACAGCTTTCGCTCTAAGAAAAGANGGATTTGATGGAGATATTAATATTTTTTGTGATGAGAGCTATTTGCCTTATCACAGACCGCCATTATCAAAAGATTTTTTGAAGCAGCAAGTTGAAGAAGGCAAACTGAGTTTTAAGTCAGCAGAATTTTATAATGATCAAAACATCTCAGTACACCTTAATACTCGAATAAATTCAATTGATCTTGGATCAAACAAAGTTGGCTCAGATGATGCTTCATTTGACTTTGATTACTTGGTTTTTGCTACTGGAGCCGCTCCAAGATTATTACCTATGGAAAATGCTGATGCTGAAAATTTATTTTATCTAAGAGAGATTTCAGATGTATTGTCTTTACAAAAACTTACTAATGCTGGAAAAAAAATAGTTTTAATTGGTGGAGGTTATATCGGCTTAGAAGTTGCATCTGCAATGATTGAGATGGGATTAGAGGTCACAATTTTGGAGTCAGAGGACAGAATTCTTAAAAGAGTTACAAGCCCTGAGCTGTCTAAATTTTACAATGATTATCATTCAAAAATGGGCGTCAAAATTATCTGTGGTGTAAAGGTAAATAAATTGATTGCTAGTAAGCAAAAAATCAATTCTGTTTGTCTAGAATCTGGAGAAAACATTGCTGCTGACATAATTTTAGTTGGAATTGGAGCAATCCCAAATACTCAACTTGCAGAATCAATCGGTCTTGTATGTGACAATGGCATCAAAACCGATCAATTTTGCAGAACCTCTTTTCCTAATATTCTTGCAGTTGGTGATTGTACCTCCTCATTCAATGCTCTCTTAAATAGAGAGCTTAGACTTGAGAGTGTTCCAAATGCCCTAGCTCAATCAAAAGTAGCATCTTCATCAATAGTTGGAAATGAGCTTTTTAACAATGAGATGCCATGGTTTTGGTCTGATCAATATGATTTAAAGCTGCAAATGGCTGGTATATCAAATGGATATGATGAGTGTCATATTCTTGGAAGTGTTTCCTCTGCTGAATTTATTGCTTGTTATGGAAAAGATGGATACTTGATTGCAGTAGATAGTGTGAATCAATCTAAGCAATTTATGCTTTTTAAAAGGGCACTAGGAAATGGTTTCAAATTAGAGATGGAGTTTATTAAAAATAAGGATTTTCAACCTGAATCAATTTTTTCAGGTTCGAATTAGTTAAAATATATTTAATTACACGGAGATAATTATGAGTATTAGATTTGACGACAAAGTAGCAATTGTAACAGGTGCTGGAGGAGGCCTTGGAAAGCAACATGCTCTTGAGTTTGCAAGAAGAGGAGCAAAGGTTGTTGTCAATGATCTTGGGAGTGCTGTTGACGGCTCAGGAGGTTCGAGTGACGCAGCCAACGCAGTTGTTGAAGAAATAAAAGCTGAAGGTGGAGAGGCCATAGCAAATGGTTCTAGTGTTGCAGACCTAGAAGGGGTTTCAAAAATGGTCGCTGAAACTATGGATAAATGGGGCCGAATAGATATTTTAGTAAACAATGCAGGAATTCTAAGAGATAAAAGTTTCCATAAAGTAACGATCGAAGAATTTAATCAGGTTATGGATGTTCACTTTCAAGGTAGTTTTTACGCTTCACATGCTGTTTATCCAATCATGCGAGAGCAGAATTTTGGCCGAATTATTTTTACTTCTTCATCAGGCGGACTTGTAGGAAGCTTTGGNCAAACTAATTATGGTGCAGCAAAAATGGCCATGATTGGCCTGATGAATTGCTTAAAGATAGAGGGTCAAAAGTATAATGTTTTCTCAAGCGCTGTTTCTCCTGTTGCTNTATCGAGAATGACCGAATCTTTGATGCCTGAGGGNTTGGGAGAAAGATTTTTACCTGAGTACGTTACACCGGCTGTGATCTATCTTGCTAGTGAAGAGAGTCAAAATGGAGCTATCATAGGAGCAGGTGCAGGTGTTTTTACAAGGTTTAGAATTCTAGAAACAATGGGTCTTGCTTTGGGAACTGGTGATGAAATGACGCCAGAAAATATTGCTGCTGGTTGGGATTCGGTCTCTGATATGGATGATGCAAGAGAATTGTTTAGTGGTCCAGAGCAAACCATTAAAATCCTTGAGCAGGCGGATAAATCTTAAGCTGAGAAACTTGGCCTTTCAGACATTAATTTAGAGTGCCTGTTTATTTCTGGATAATCTTCTATGGCCAATCGATTCAAACCAATAAAAAAATCAGTGGTAGTTATCATTTGAATGTCTGCAAAGGTATATCTGTCACCTGCAACAAATTCTGATTCCGAAAGCACTGCGTCAAAATATTTTAGTGATTTTACTCCAATATTTTTTTGTGTTTCACCAAAGTCTTTGTTTTGTGTTTCCATTTTAGCCATTCCTGGGTGAAGATGTCTAAATGCCATTGCCAATGGAATCATCAGCTCGTTATAGATTCGAGCTTGCCACATTTCAATTGATGCAATCTCCATAGAACTTCCACCAAATAGATTGGGTTCTGGATATAAAGATTCAAGATATCGACAGATAGCAGTTGACTCCAAAATTACATTCCCATCATCGAGCTGAAGAGCTGGAATTCTTGAATTTGGTGCAATCGCTCTATATTCAGGCATTTTATGCTCACCGGACATTAAATCTATATTGATTATCTCAATATCAGAAATATTTTTCTCAGCTATAAACATTCTTACTTTTCTGGGGCTGTTAGCCATCTGATTGCTATATAATTTCATTTCTTTTCCTCACCAGCTTTTTTATTACTTACATAACCCTTAAAAGCAATATAGGTTTGAATTAGATTTGCAATTACAAATGCAGGCAAATCAACAAAAACAAAAACTAATGCTCCTGCAAACCTGCTTACGCCAGTTAAAATATAACCTTTCAATCTAGTTTCATGCTCAACAGAACTGACTAGGGCAAGGCTGAGAATACTTAGAAGCAAAATTATCCATTGACCATACAGTAAAAAATTTTCAATCATGATAATTCCATTTTTGTTAATTTAAGATTATTTTTTTCAGCAAGCTCCCAATCTTTTGGCAGTTTACGTGCAACTATCAAAAAACTCACAATTGATGGTATGAAAACACATGAAATTACAGTCATCGCATATCTCATTGACTCAATCTCTCCATTATTAGTTTTAAAAACATCTATTAACCAACCTGAAAGAGTTGGCCCGAGGCCTAAGCCGATCATATTTAAAATAAAAAAGAATAGAGCGGTAGACATTGCTCGCATATGGATTGGCGCAAGCGTTTGTGCAATTGCAAAACATGGCCCAAGATAAATACCCATAAAAATTAAGAATAATGATGTAAAAATAAGGTTTATTTCAACTGATGGGGCCCACCAAGCTGTTATTCCAATTGGCAAACAAAGTGCAATAGATATAGCTGGCAGCCATCCATAAGCCCTGATATCTTTTTTGCCCCATTTATCTGCAAGTCTTGCCCCAAAAAAAGCTCCACCTGCATAAGTAATACCATTGATTATGCCAAGAATTATTACAAGTGTTTTAAAATCAAAGCTTGGATCTAAAGTGACAAGAAATTTTGTATGAAAGGCAGATTTGGAGTAGGAAACAAAGGATCCGAAAGCGATTCCAAAACACATTGCCCACCATGCAGGAATTTTGAGGAGTGTCTTAAGGGAATCAAAGAATGGAGGCTTGGTAATTTCTTCTTTTTCGTCAAACTCCATCGCGCCTCGAACAGGTTCACGGATTGAAAGTTTTACAACTATTGCTAGGAGAATACCTGTTATCCCAAGAAAAATAAAAATTTGTCTCCAGTTCACATCCTCGCCAGTCGCTCCTATTAAAGAGGCAGTGACGAAGTATGCTGCCATTATGCCCAGCGGAATACCCATTGAGTAGACACCAAGTGCACTGGCACGCTCCTCTTTGGGATACATGTCCGAAATAATCGAATGAGAAGGAGGACTTCCACCAGCCTCTCCAATGCCTACTCCCATTCTTGCAAGACCTATTTGGATGAAATTAGTTGCTAGACCAGTTAAAGCAGTAAAGCCACTCCATGTGGCTAGTGCTATGGAAAGGATATTAACTCTATTATACCTATCGGCTAGCCATGCTATCGGAATAGCTACAGTTGTATAAAACACCGCAAAGGCTAATCCAATCAGCAAGCCCAATTCTGTATTAGTAAGATTTAAATCAGCTTGGATAAACGGAGCTAAAATACCCACAATTTGTCTATCTATAAAATTAAATCCATAGACAACTGTAAGTAATATTAATACAAAGTTGCGATAACCTTTATTAGGCTGAGTTTCGTCAGTCACGAGAATACCCCTGGTTATAGATTTTTTTAATTATAGCCTAGAGATTAAATTTTTCTTATGTTATTCCCAGTTAAGTGCTCCACCTGTTTGGTATTCGATAACCCTGGTTTCAAAGAAATTCTTTTCTTTACGCAGGTCCATGATTTCGGACATCCAAGGAAATGGATTGGTAGCTCCTTTAAACTCCTCTTCAAGTCCTATTTGAGTAAGTCTTCTATTTGCAATGAATTGAAGATATTCTTCCATCATAGAAGCATTCATTCCAAGGACGCCTCTTGGCATAGTAGCTCTTGCATACATGACTTCAAGCTCTGTTCCTTCAAGAATCATTTGAGCAGCCTCATTTTTCATTTGCTCATCCCATAGATGGGGATTTTCGATTTTAATTTGATTAATAACATCGATTCCAAAGTTTACATGCATAGATTCATCTCTGAGGATATACTGGAACTGCTCTGCTGTTCCAGTCATTTTATTTCGTCGTCCCATTGATAAGATTTGAGTGAATCCACAATAGAAGAAAATTCCCTCTAGTACACAATAGAAGGCAATAAGGTTTCTCAGTAATTGCTTATCTGTTTCTTCAGTTCCTGTTTGGAAGGTTGGATCCGATATTTGTTGAGTATATTTCAAACCCCAAGCAGCTTTTTTTGCAACACTTGGTATTTCTCTATACATATTAAATATCTCGCCTTCATCCATACCTAGGGACTCTATACAGTATTGATAAGCATGCGTGTGAATGGCTTCTTCAAGACTTTGTCTCAGAATATATTGTCTGCACTCAGGGTTAGTCACTAGTCTGTAGAGAGCAAGCACTAGGTTATTAGCAACTAATGAGTCAGCAGTAGAAAAGAAACCAAGATTCCTTTTAACAATAGTTCTTTCATCTTCAGTAAGGCCGTCTTCAGATTTCCACAGAGCTATGTCTGCTGTCATATTAACTTCTTGAGGCATCCAGTGATTGGCACTGCCGTCAAGATATTTTTGCCACGCCCAATCATATTTAAATGGGACCAACTGATTTAAATCAGCCTTACAATTAATCATGGCCTTGTCATCGACTTGAACTCTACCAGCCATGCCTTGCATTTCATCGAGTTCTTTAATGCCTTCTGATTCATCAAAGTTTTCTATAGCTCTTCTTGCAATTTCAGCTCTCGAACCTTCTTCTACAGAAGTTGCTTCTGTTTTTGTAGATACTTCTTGTACAACTTGCTCAGTTTGTTTAACTTCTTTTGGCGTAGTATTTTTGATTGCAGGAGCTACTTGAGCTTCCTCGTTGTTGTATTCATCCCAATTTAACATTTTCCTCTCCTTTTTATTTTTTATTGACAGGCTTCGCAGTCAGGGTCATCTAACGAGCATGCTTCGGGCACAGGCGCTGGCGCACCAAGTTCTTGGGGAACTTCTGGCGCTGTTTCAGCCTGAGCACTTACAGCATTTAAGCTGCCTTGATTAATAGTAGATTTTTCAGTTGTTGTTGCCGCTATAGACCTTAAATAGTATGTTGTTTTTAAACCTGAATACCAAGCCATTCTGTAGGTTAGGTCGAGCTTTTTACCATTAGCATTTCCAATATATAGATTGAGTGATTGAGCCTGATCAATCCACTTTTGTCTTCTGCTGGCTGACTCAACAATATATTTTGGCTCTACTTCAAATGCTGTTGAAAAAAGTTTTTTAATATCATCAGGAATTCTAGATATCTCACTTAAACTACCCTCAAAGTACTTTAAGTCATTAATCATAACGTCATCCCATAAGTCCAATGCTTTTAATTTTCTCACCAAATGAGGATTAACGATTGTGAACTCCCCCGATAAATTCGATTTCACATATAAATTTTGGTAGGTTGGTTCAATAGACTGAGTAACTCCTGTGATATTTGAAATTGTTGCAGTGGGTGCTATGGCCATGACATTCGAGTTTCTCATACCATCTTTCTTTACTTTTGCTTTTAACTTGTCCCAATCCAAGGTTTCTGACCTATCAACCTTTATATATTCGCTGCCTCTATTTTTTTCTAGGATATCGATTGAGTCTTTTGGAAATATTCCCTGACTCCAAAGAGATCCTTCATAAGATGGATATGTTCCTCTTTCCTTTGCTAGTTCACTAGATGCATGGATAGCATAGTAGCTTATTATTTCCATACTTCGGTCAGCAAATTCAATTGCAGCTTCAGAACAATAAGGAGCATCCTGCATATACAGTGCATCTTGGAACCCCATAAGGCCCATACCAACTGGACGATGTTTTAAGTTTGAATTTTTTGCTGTATCTACAGAGTAATAATTTATNTCAATAACATTATCAAGCATCCTTAAAGCNGTTGTAACAGTTTGCTTTATCTTTTCTTGATCTAGAACACCGTCTTTCATGTGNTGCGGAAGATTNACTGAACCTAAATTACATACTGCTATTTCATCATTGCTTGTATTTAGCGTTATTTCAGTACANAGATTCGATGAATGNATCACTCCGATGTGCTGCTGAGGTGAACGCAAATTACATGAATCTTTAAAAGTAATCCAGGGGTGACCAGTTTCAAACAACATNGTAAGCATCTTCCTCCATAGGTCTTTTGCAGGAATTGTTTTATGTTGATCCATTTTTCCTTCAGCTGCTAATGCTTCGTATTCTTCATATCTTTTTTCAAATGCAAGACCGGTAAGATCGTGCAAATCAGGGGTTTCACCTGGAGAAAACAAAGTCCAGTTAGCATCAGATTCAACCCTTTTCATAAATAGATCTGGGACCCAATTTGCAGTATTCATATCATGGGTTCTTCTTCTATCATCACCAGTATTTTTTCTAAGATCGAGAAATTCTTCAATGTCTAAATGCCATGTCTCAAGGTAAGCACACATTGCTCCTTTTCTTTTGCCGCCTTGATTAACAGCAACTGCAGTATCATTCGCAACTTTTAAGAACGGAACTACGCCTTGACTCTTTCCATTTGTTCCTTTGATATAAGAACCTAAAGCCCTTACTGGTGACCAATCATTTCCTAGTCCTCCTGCCCATTTAGAAAGCAAAGCATTATCTTTCATGGCACCAAAAATTCCATCTAAATCGTCTGGAATTGTTGTTAAATAACACGATGACAATTGAGGACGCAACGTTCCAGAATTAAATAGAGTAGGGGTCGAGCTCATGTAGTCGAAACTTGATAACAACTTATAGAACTCAATAGCTCTTTCTTCTTTTTTATCTTCTTCCATTGCAAGACCCATGGCAACTCTCATAAAAAAGATTTGTGGTAGCTCGTATCTTGTATCCTGATAGTGAATAAAGTACCTGTCATAAAGAGTTTGTAGCCCCAAATAGGTAAATTGATAATCTCTATCATGATCTATTGCTTTACCAAGTTTCTTAAGATCAAATTCTTTTAGTTGAGGATCTAGCATTTGTAGTTCAATGCCTTTGTCTATGTATGCTTGAAATGCTTGTGGATAATATTTTTCCATTTCTGGGTGTGAGCTTTCTTCAGCAATATTTAAAAACGTCAAAGCTTCACTTCTAAGTTCATCTAAAAGAATTCTAGCTGTAACGAAACTGTAATTTGGCTCTTGTTCAACCTTTGTCCTTGCTGACATAACAAGAGATGATTTCATATCACTCACAGAAACTCCGTCATAGAGATTCTTCAAAGATTCCTCAAGAATCAAGTCTGCACTAACATCTTCTAATCCGTCGCATGCATGATTTACAACAGCTGCTAATCTATTAATATCTAACGGTACTTGAGTACCATCTTTTTTTGTTACTGATATCGCTGGGGCATTTATTGTAGTTTCTTGAGGAGTTTCTTTTGTCCTTTCAATGGCTCTTTCTTCTCTATAAAGAATGTATTTTCTTGCAACTGCATATTCTTCATTTCGCATAAGCTGCAGCTCTACCTGATCTTGGATTTCCTCAATATGAAGGGTGCCTCCTGACGGCATTCTTCTTTTAAAGACTTCTTCGACATCTGCCGAAATTTCCTCAACTTTTCTGTGTATTCTTTCGCTAGCAGCTGCATTACCTGATTCGTTTGCTAGGAAGGCTTTAGTTACAGCAACTTTGATTTTATCTTCTTCAAATGGAACCACCTTTCCATTTCTTTTTATTACTCTCATCTTTCCTGGAGCCGTAATATTTATATCATCAGATGCCAGCGCCCCCGCAGCTCCCTTAACAGCAGCTTCTTGAGTTTTATTTAACTCTTGTATTGTCATTTTATTTCCTCTAAATTTTTCTTTCGTTGGTAAAACTATCGGAGATTTACCAATGGGTGGGGTCAAAATGTTTTTTTTGATATTTTTTTAACCAAACACAATGTTCTTACATTGTGAATAAATAATCAAGTGAAAAACACAATATATTGTGAATTCTTTTAATTTTTACACAATATACTGTATAAATGATGTTTATTGATTGTTATAAAAAAGTGTGTAAATTGTGGATAAATTTGAAATAAGGGAGCCAATATGTCGTTATTAGTTGCAATTGATCAAGGAACAACAAGTACAAGAACTGTTGCTTTTGATCGAGATTTAAATGTTGTAAATTCAAAGCAAAAGGAATATTCATTGAAGTATCCCAACGATGGCTGGGTCGAGATCGAGCCTGATGAGCTAATGGCTTCAGTTCACAATACTCTTGATCCAGTTCTTGAGGCTTGCTCAGATATTGTTGCTCTTGGAATTACCAATCAAAGAGAAACAACTTTGGTTTGGGACGCCTCGACTGGGAAACCAATCTATAACGCAATTGTTTGGCAGGATCGAAGAACTGCCGAACATTGCATGAGATTAAAAAAAGACGGCTATGAGCAAATAATAAGAAATAAGACGGGCCTTTTGCTTGATCCATATTTTTCAGCAACAAAAATTTCTTGGATTCTAGACAATGTNGATGGAGCAAGACAGAAGGCTGCAAATGGCGAACTAAGGTTTGGAACAGTCGATACCTATTTGTTATGGCAATTATCAGAGGGAGTAATATATAAAACTGATGTAACAAATGCATCAAGAACAAACTTATTTAATATTCATTCAAAATTGTGGGATCAAGAGCTGCTCGATATTTTTAATATTCCAGCCTCAATGCTTCCAGAAGTTCATTCATCTGACGCTATTTTTGGAGAGATCTCCAGAAATAATAGAAAAATAAATATTTCAGGTGTTATAGGTGACCAACAAAGCGCTTTGGTTGGACAGAGATGTTTTGAGACAGGTCAAATGAAAGCGACTTTTGGAACGGGCTGTTTTTTAATGGTTAACACCGGTGACCAATCTAATCTATCTACCTCGGGCTTACTGAATACGATAGGATATGGCATTTCTAATCAGATCCAATATGCTTTAGAGGGAAGTATTTTTTCGGCGGGAACTATTATCCAATGGCTAAGAGACGAAATGAAATTTTTTTCTGATTCATCACAAAGCATTGATTTTTTATGCAAAAGGGGTGACTCAAAAGATATTTTTTTCATACCAGGCTTTACAGGAATTGGAGCACCGCACTGGAATTCAGAGATAAGAGCTGCTTTCTACGGAATAACTAGGGATACATCTCANAAAGATATTACTACTGCGGCATTTAAAGCTTTAATTTATCAAGTTATTGACATTAAAGATGCTCTTGAAAAGGATGGCATTGAAATTAAAAACTTATCTATTGATGGTGGGATGGCATCAAATGGTGTGTTTTGTCAGTTGCTTTCAGATTATCTTAATCAAGAAGTAAGTGTTCCTTCTAGCCTTGAGTCCACGGCAATTGGGGCAGCAATTACTGCTGGATTAGGGGCAAATTATTTTTCAATCAAAGAGCTACAGCAAAATAAGGGAAATTTTGAAGTTTTTAAACCTCGAGAGGGAATTTTCGATCCTGAAGATTTGAAGAAGTGGAGAAAATTTCTCGGCGTTCTCTTGGAGGCATACAATTAAATAGGGTAGAAGTATATTTATACTAAAGAAATCCCTCCAGCAAGCTTTCAGTGTCTTCTATGGCAGAAAATTATTGGCATCACTACAAAAAAAATAATTGAAAAGTTGTGAGCGTTTTTATTTATTATTCAATTTAATAAGATATCCTTACTTTTTAAAAAATCTCCCTACATGAAAAAAAATGTTTAATTTTAAAATTTTTAATAATATTGCCGAGGATGGCCTGAAGATTTTAGGNGACAATGATTTTAAAGAGGTCTCTGATAATCCCGATGGTTTATTGTTAAGAAGCTTTGCACTAACAAAAGAAGATTTTGGGGATAATCTAAAATGTGTAGCTCGTGCTGGAGCTGGAACAAACAATATCCCCATCGACGAAGCAACTAAAAAAGGAATAGTTGTATTCAACACTCCGGGTGCAAATGCTAATGCTGTAAAAGAACTAGTTATATGCGGCATGTTGCTTTCCTCACGAGGCATAATTGATGGCATTGAGTTTGCAAAAACACTTGATATCAAAGATTCCCAGGGACTAAATAAAGCAATGGAGGCTCAAAAGAAGACATTTGCAGGCAATGAACTTGNTGGAAAAACACTTGGCATTATTGGATTGGGATCAATTGGATCAATGCTTGCNCAGGCAGCTCAAACACTTGGAATGAAATTAATAGGTTATGACCCGTATATATCAATAGAGGGAGCATGGAGGTTGTCTCGTGAAGTCAAGAAATCTGAAACAATGGAGGAGCTCCTACAAAAATCAGACTATGTTTCTCTGCATGTTCCTCTTGTGGAGGAAACCAAAAACTTAATAAATAAATCAAATCTCAAAAATTTTAAAAAAGGAGCTAGGCTGATCAACCTTTCAAGAGGTGGAATTGTAAACACTAGTGATGTAATCGATGAACTTGAAACTGGTAATTTAGGGAGATTTGTTACTGATTTTCCAACTCCTGAATTAATAAAGCGCTCAGCTACAAATAATGACGTAGTACTTTTACCCCACTTAGGTGCAAGCACAAAGGAAGCTGAAGTAAACTGCGCCGTTATGGCTGCAAATCAAATGGTCAATTATCTACGACACGGGACAATCGTTAATTCAGTTAATTTTCCAAGAATTTCTTTGTCAAGAGGCACCAACCATCGCTTGGTAATAATTAATCAAAATGAACCAGGAATGATTAGTAAAATTACTGACTCTATTGCAGCATGTAATATCAACATCGCCGAAATGACCAATAAGAGTAAAGATGAGATTGCTATCAATTTAATTGATCTAGAATGTGAACCCAGTCCAGAGCTCATCAAACAACTCGAATCTGTAGAACATGTATTGAGCGTTAGAGCACTGAATATATAAGGTTTTTAAATTAAACGTAATTTTCAACAAAACTCTTATCAAATGGAATAATTTTTTCCTCCAATCCATCCTGAACTTTATTCGCCCAATCTGGATCGGATAAAAGGGCTCTTCCAACCGCAATAAGATCAAATTCTGATTTATTTAATTTTTCGTGAAGTATTTCAAGATCGACTGTTTGCGTTTGATGATCACCGGCATAAAGCTTTATAAAATCTTTATCCAAACCAACGCTGCCTACGCTAATGGTTGGAAGCCCCGTAGCCTTTTTTGCAATTCCTGCCAGGTTAAGACCATTTGGCTCAAACTCTCCCTCCCAAAAACGCCGATTACTGCAATGCAAAAAATCAGCGCCAGCGCTTTTTAAGATTTGAAAAAATTCACTAAGTTCATTTAGCTCAGATGTTATTTTGGCCTCATAATCTTGTTGCTTCCATTGAGATACTCTAATACCAACTTTAAAATTTTCTGATGTATTTTTTTTTGATGCTTGAAGGATATCTGTAGCAAATCTAGATCTATTTTTGATAGAGCCACCATAATCATCGTCTCTGAGATTTATTTGATCCCAAAAAAATTGATCTATTAAATACCCATGTGCCCCATGAATCTCGACCCCATCAAATCCAAGTTGCTCACAAGTTTT
>JGI24820J26691_1000236_pt1 | contig 16156 bp, 22 predicted proteins | sample METZYME_5_50m_FD_26691 | JGI IMG/M metagenome (IMG submission 26691) | reverse complement strand
TTAAAAGCTTTTAAAGTTTGGGGAAAAAAGAAGTTTATGGGAAAAGAGTTTATGGGCGTAATAAGAAGTACTTTTGTAATCAAAAATAATAAAATTATTAAAGAGTGGAGGTCTGTTAAAGTAAAAGATCACGCAAAAGAAGTATTAGAATTTATCAAAAATAACTAAGTAAATCTGGGGTATTTTTACCCCAGATTTTTAGAGAGAGAAATTAATCTCTTATTGAGTAAGCAATTACACCAACTTCAGCTTTATCTGTTCCAAGTTTTTCAGCTTCNTTACTTATTCTNAAGCCAATAGTTTGTTTAAGAACTTTAAATACAACATAAGAAAGAATAAAACTAAANACACAAACTGAAATTACTCCCAAAAATTGTGTACCAAAGTTTGTATCAGGATTACTCATAGGAACTGCTAGTGTTCCAAATATACCAGCAAACATGTGAACTGGAATTGCTCCAACAACATCATCTAATCTTTGAAGTTCTAGAAATTTAGTTCCAAAGTACATGATTATTGATCCTATTGANCCAATAACTATTGCAAGTATAGGNGATGGCATTAAAGGTTCTGCTGTTATTGCAACTAAACCAGCTAGTGCTCCGTTAAGCATCATAACTATATCTGTTTTTCCACCTAATAGTCTTGTTACAATTGCAGCTGTTACAGTGCCTGCCGCACCAGCTAAGTGTGTATTAACTGCAATTTTACTAATAGCATTTACATCATCAAAAGTTCCCATCGCAAGTTGACTAAATCCATTGAAGCCAAACCATCCAAACCACAATAAGAAAGTACCTAGGGTGACCAAAGGAATACTTGAAGCTGCGAATGGAACTAAAGATTTTTTTTCTCCTTTGGCACCAAATCTACCCTCTCGAGCACCTAAAACTATAACACCTGCTAATGCTGCTGCTCCTCCNCAAGCGTGTACAAGAGTAGAGCCAGCAAAATCTGAAAAGCCAGATGAAGCTAGCCAGCCGCCACCCCATTGCCATCCCATTGAAACTGGATATATAAAACCAGACATTGCGACTGCAAATATAAAAAAAGGCCATATTTTTATTCTTTCAGCTACTGCACCTGAAACAATAGATACAGTTGCGCAAACAAACATTACCTGAAAAAAGAAATCGGAACTATCTGAATAACCGGTGTCTATTGCTGATCCATCAGACCACAAAGAAAAAGATCCTATATAACCGCCTTCAGGTATCCCATATGCCAGATTATANCCAAAGAAAAAAAATATAATTGAACATATAGCAAATTTTCCTATATTTTTAGCTCCAATTGTTGAAACACTTTTNGTGGTCACTAATCCACTTTCTAACATACAAAAACCTGCAGCCATAAAAGCTACTAAAACTCCACCTATATAAAATGCTAGTGAGTTGAATATATATTGCCCCTCTGCAGACAATGCTTCTGCNGAAGCTATTTNTGTTAAAGANAGAAATGTTATTGAAAATATAACAATCTTATTTAATATTTTTNTCATCAAACCTCCATTAATTAAAAAAGGTTTTTATAAATTTTAAAAAAGTAAAAACTATTGATTGTTCCTAAAAATAGGTATGCAGTATTTGCATATAGAAACAGCCTTTATTAAGTTTTTTCTTAATAAAGGCTGTTTGAAAAAAAGTTTACTTATTGAAAACTTCTTTGAGCGCTTTGGCAGGTAAAAATTTTACCTTTTGAGAAGCAGCTATTTGGATTTGCTCTCCAGTTCTTGGATTTCTTCCAATTCTTGCTTTTCTTTTAGCCACTTTATACGTACCAAAACCGGCTATTTTTACTGAATCATCATTCTTCAATGCATCCAATATAGTGTTTGTTATGGTATCAAAAGTACGCTCCGCATCAGCTTTACTTTGGTTTAAAGAACCAGCTAATTTAGCGACTAATTGTTTTTTATTCATTTTTTAGCTCCAGGTTTAATAAATTTATACTTTACAAAATCGTTGATATTTCAAGCTTTTTTTTAGTGTATGATAAAATATTTAATACAATATATAGTGAAAAAAAACCCTTGATTTTGTTGGTTTTTTTAATCTAAAAAAACCCTTTAAAATAAGCCCAAATCTCTAAGGTCATTAAAAGTCACAAAAAACATTAATGAAAGAAGCAAAAACATTCCGATTCGAAAAAAACCCTCTTGGGTTTTTTGGCTTAAAGGACGTCCTAAAATTTTCTCAAATCCATAAAACATTAAATGACCTCCATCTAACATTGGAATGGGAAATAAGTTAATTAAACCAAGACTTATTGAGATGTAGGCCATCATACTAATAAATGGAATAATGCCAAATTCAGCAACTTGCCCAGATATTTTAGCAATTCTTATAGGCCCNCCTAGCTGAGAAGTATCACCTTTGCCAATAAACATTGATCCTAAATATTTAAGTGATGAAGTTGTGACGAAGTAAACTTCATTCATTGAATGNATAAAAGCTTGAAATGGACCTAATTTTACATGGTTTATCTCATTATTATAAGGACTTAATTTTATACCAACCATTCGTTTTTTTAATTTGTTACCTAGGTTATCCTCACTTTCTACAATATTGGGTTTTACTTTTAATAAAATTTCATTGTCATATCTTGATATTTTAAAATCAACAAAATCTGATGTCGACATAGCTATAAATTTCGAAACGTCTAAAATGCTTTCTACTTTATTATTGTCGATCTCTAAAATAATGTCGTTTTTCTTCATTCCAGCAATTTCAGCAGGGCTATCTTTTTGGACTTCATCTATTACGGCTGGAGTAAAATCTTTGCCAATAAACATGTAAATAAACAGAAAAATTAATATTGCTAAAATAAAGTTAGCTAATGGGCCACCAAAAACGATCCAGGCACGTTGATATAATGGTTTTGTAACAAATAATTTAGCTTGATCTTCTTTGTTATATTTTTTTAGTAGTTCTTCTTGATCTGCTTGCGAAAAAACATTCCTATCTCCAAAAAATTTGACATATCCACCTAAAGGTATCCAACAAATCTTCCATCTAGTACCAGATTTATCATTCCATCCAAATATCTCTTTTCCAAAACCAATTGAAAAATCAGTTACTCCAACACCATATTTTTTTGCAAAATAATAGTGTCCATATTCATGAATAAATACGACTATTAAAATTAATATTAAAAAAGGTATAATGTAAGAAATCATAAGATTAGTAACAACATAATCTAATAATCAGTTTTATAGAAGAATTTAAATTATTAATTATTATTAACTTTTTACTAATTCTAACCCTTTATTTAATAATTCCTCAGATAACGAGTGATTACCATCATCATGTGCTTTTTTTCCATCATCTCTTAACTTTTGAATTTCTTCTATTTTTTCTTCAGACATACCAGATTCTTTCGCAAGTTTAATTTCATAATCCAGTTCAGCCCATAATGCAGGACACGAATATGCAAATACAGAACTTGTCATCAATGTAAGTATTAGTGTTATAATAGTTTTTTTCATTTTTTTCCTTTCGTTTTATGATTTAATTTTATTTAAAAATTTATTACCCCATTCGTCTGAACCTTCATCAGATCCATCACATTCTTGAATCTCGATAATTTGATTAGCACCTAATTCTATAAGTTTTTTATTCACCTTGTTGCCTGCACCACAAAAAATTTCATGAGATCTATCTCCTAATGCACAAACACTATAATTTAATTTTGAAAAATTCTTATCACTCTTTTCTAAATCTAACCAAAAATCATCACCATTTGTTGGTAAATCTCCTACACCAGTAGTAGACGTAATAATTGCAACATTTTGCATTTTTTCAAGATCATTCATTGATACATCATTCAATTCTAATAAATTAGTTTGAAATCCCATATCTGATGCTTTAGTCTCAAAGTTTTTAGCAACATCCTCTGCTGTTCCAGACATAGATGCCCAGAGTATATTTATTTCATTTGCCATTATTTGATTGCCCTTTCTAATATTTATTCTTGACTAAGTTTTTTTTCTTGAGGAACAGTTTTATCTGTTTGGGTTTCTTTTCTTTTTTCAAGAATATCCGCAAAACTATGATTAACGTCTCGATGACCAGCTTCATCATCTCTTATAACTCTTACAACATCTTTTAAAGTAGCATGTAAAGGAAGATTCCAATAATTGATTGCAATTTCTGGTGCTGGTTGATCTTGAATTTTTCCTGACTCNAATTCATTTAAATAGTCTGTATAGCTAACTACTGCNTCTTCTTCGAAATAACCAACAATTCTGTGNGCAGTTTTAGGTGATACAATATAAATAAATAAGTACATTATAATAAAAATAAACTGAGCCATCATAATAATAGCTCTTTCTAATAAAGTTGGTTTTGCAACCTCTATAAATGTCATTAAGTGCATTCTTTCATTAGCTGCTTCNTCTAATAAAATTTTAATCCANCCTTTATCGTCCTCCATTTTTCTTAGAGATTTTAAGTGCAACAGCATACCTCCAACCATACCAGGGACTGCTGCAACAGTTTCTAATACTACAGCTCTATGGCCATATCTTTTCTTAAAGAAAGTATCGGCTAAAAATCTTAAAAACTTCGTAAAACCCAACGCTACTCTGTCACTGAAGTTTTTGACTTCATAATGCTTTTTTAAATTGTCCATATTATTAATATGGATATTTTTTCAGTTTTTGCGAGTTAAACAAAAAAATTATCTACTAAATTATGTTTATTTAGGTTGATTATTAAAGCTGATATTATGCGACAATCTGCAGATAATACTAAATTTTCTAGGTAGATAAATAGCCTGATGTTTATAGCAATGAATAGATTTAAAATAGTGCTTGGTAAAGAAAAAGACTTTGAAAAAGTTTGGAGAGAAAGAGATACACATTTGAGTAATGTAGAGGGCTTCAAGGAATTTCATTTAGTAAAAGGTGAGACGAATGAAGAATATTCTTTATATGCATCGCATAGTGTATGGAGATCTAAAAAAGATTTTATAAACTGGACTAAATCTGAAGCATTTAAATTAGCACATAAAAACGCAGGACAACATAGAGATTTATATCTAGGTGCTCCAAATTTTGAAGGTTTTGAAGTAGTAGTTTAGTGATATGTTTGAACAAGCTGTAGTTTATTTATCATCAGCAATTCTAGCAATAATGATTTTTTTTTCATTTGTTGTTGCTCCAGTTACTTTTACATCGCTTGATGAAGATAATGCCCGAAAATTTATAAGAAAAATATTCCCGTATTATTATAACGTAAACTTATTTTTAAGTATCATTTTAACTTTAGTATTTATTATATTAAAATCGTATCAACTAAATTTTTATTTAATTTCTTGTGTTACGGTTCTGTTTGTAATTTCAAATTATGTATTAATGCCACTAATCAATAAATACAGAGATGAAAAACAAGAAAAGAAATTTAAATATTCGCATATGCTATCTGTAATTATAAATTTCTTACAAATTGGGCTACTACTTATTATAATTATTTAAAAAAATTTATATTTAAATATCAATCTTTAATTCTCCAAATTATNACTGGTGCAAATGTTGCTGTTATAAATGATAAAAATAACAATGATTGAGAGACAAAACTTGGAAACATATCGGCTGAAAAAAGTATTCCAATTAAAATAGATTTAGAAAAATCTGGACTTGGAAACAACAACAATCCAGCCAACAAACCAATCAAAATTGAAACATAAGCTTTTTTTTCTGAAAAAGATTTTGAATAAAATCCATAAAAAATACTTAATACTGCTGCACAACAAAGAAGATCGGCTAACAAAAATAAGTATAAAATACTTAAACCCTTTGAGGCTACAAATAATGCAACGATGGATAGAATGATTATTATTTGTTTAGACAACAAATCATAATTTTTAATTTTTATAATTTTTTTACCATCAACAATAATTAAGCTAGAAATTGCGTTTATAATTGTATCAATACTGCTAACTGTTAATGATATTGCTAAAAAAATAATAATAACTGAAATAATTAAATACTGATCTTTTAAAAGTAATTGAAAAAAAGCAAGATCAGGTGCAACTAGATTTTCAGATGATACTGCAACTAAACCTGTAAAACCCATAAAGAAAACAATTGGAATAATTATTAAAAAAGAAAAAATTAAACTTTTTTTTAAAACTTCAGTATTCTTTGCAGCATAAACTCTTTGCCAGTTTCCTTGGTGAAATAGATTTGTAGCTGCAACTGCGATAAAAAATGTAAGTCCAGCAGTAAAATTAGGTAGATAATCTATGCTTAATAGCTGAGGTTGTTTTGTTTTAATATAATCAAAATTGAATTCATTTGTATTAAAATTTAATAAATATGAAAATGTAATTAGCAATAAAATAACCAAGAATAAAAATTGAATATTGTCTGTAAAAATCGAAGCTCTTAAACCTCCGTATAATGTGTAAATAAGTGAACTAATAATAACTATAAAAGCAGTTATCCATAAATCAGTTCCCGAAATATAATTAATTAACATTGAAACAGCAGTTACTTCAGCAATTAGAAAGATAGTCATGTAAAATATGGATAAAACTAAAATTAATTTAAATAAATTTGGTCCGTACTTAAATCTAATTACTTCTATTAAAGTTTTACCTTTTGGATATTTTTCTCTAAATTGTGTTCCAAGATAAATTAAAATAAATAATGGAAATGCGGTTCCTAATGCATATCCAATCACAGCACCTATTCCACCCCAAGTGGCAGCTGATGCGGGTCCAAACAATATCCATGCACCTAGTGCTGATGCAACTAAACTGGATGTTAATGAAAATGTTCCAACAGATCTATTTGCTAAAAGATAATTATTTAGACCTTTAAATTTTTTTGAATAAACTATTCCAACAATTACAAAAATTATTGATATACCAAGAACTAGTAAAATTGCATTTTGTTGGCCTAATAAATTTAAACTATTCATTTTTCTCCCTTTCTGAATTACCGGACAGGTTCAAAGAGTATTTCTCAGTCCATTTGGACACCCCTAAATTTATTTATATATATTTTAAAATTTTATGGAAGATTTAAATTAGAAAGTCATAAAGCATTTTTGAACTACTAATAAAAATTAAAGCATAAATTATGTTATAAAATAAGTTTTCCTCAATAATTTTAAGTAATTTAAAACCAATATAAATTCCTAATATTGATAGTGGGAATAACAAAATAGAATTAATTAGCGTTCCTGTATTCATCATAGATAGATGAATATATAATGGTAGCTTTATTAAATTTACAAATGTAAAAAAAATTACTCTCGTGCCAACATAAATTTCTTTTTTAAGTCTCAAGGGTAATAAATAAATACTTGTTGGCGTACCTCCAGCATGTACACAAAAAGATGTAAATCCTGCAACGATTGTACAAACTGAACCTTTAATTTTATTTTTTTTATGAGGTTTAATTTTACTTTTTTTTAATGTGAAGTAATGACCTGCAAATATAAAGCCCATTAATCCAATGAGAAATTTTAAAAGATCTTCAGAAAAATATGAAAATGTAAATGAGCCAATTATAATTCCAATTGCAGCTGATGGGATAATTAATTTTAAAGTTTCAAGATCAAAATCTTTTCTAAATCTATAAACTGCTATAAAATCTGAAAATATTAAAATTGGTAGCATAATTGCTAACGCCTCTGTTAATGACATTGATAGTGTCATTAATGGAATTGAAATTAATGCAATAGAACCTCCTAATCCAGATTTTGCTATTCCGAATAGAATTATCGCTGGAATTACGGAAATTAAGAAAATTAGATTTATTTCCATTCAGTTTTACTGAAGCTGAAATAATTTTTTACCTAGTGGACTAATTGGTTGGGGAATTGGTTTCTTGCCAGTTTTTTTTTCGATAATTTTAATTAATTTTTTAGCTAAGCCTTTTCGTCTAAAAATAGGATTTACGAATATATATTCGATCTCTCCTGTTTCATTATATCTAACAAAACCAAGTGATGTGTTAACATTTTTGAAAGTAATTATACCTTCGGTTACTACACACTCATAATTATTTAGATTGTCCATGATCAGTCATATAATAATAATCCTAGAATAGACAAGGCAATAATTGAAATAGTTACTATTATATAATTAATTTTAAATTTGAATTTTTGATAAAAATAATCCTCAATTTTTTTCCAAAATATAACTATGAGTAATAAAATAATTACAGGTAGTACAATTTTAACCATTAAATAAGTTAAACTAATTAGTTTATTTTTTAAATTAATTAAATTGTCTTAAATACAAATTACTTTGCATAAAATTTGCTTTCTGCTATGCACTCACAATGACAGATAAAAACTTTGGTTTTGGTACACAAATTAGAAAATCCCCTTATTTCAATGCAACAGTCAGATACGGTGCAAAAGGGTTTTCNGTTTATAACCATATGTATATTCCAAGAGATTTTGGAAGTCCTGAACAAAATTTTTGGAATTTGATTGAAAATGCNATTTTATGNGATGTTGCAGTTGAAAGGCAGGTTGAGATAACTGGGCCAGATGCATACAAGTTTATACAATTATTAACTCCAAGAGATTTATCTAAGCTTGCAGTGGGTCAATGCAAATATGTTTTAATAGTTAATAACGATGGTGGAATTTTAAATGACCCTGTTTTATTAAGACTTGATACAAATCATTTTTGGCTATCACTTGCTGATAGTGATGTATTATTTTGGGCTCAAGGGGTTGCAATAAATTCTGGTTTAAACGTTAAAATTACAGAGCCTGATGTTTCACCTCTGCAATTACAAGGTCCAAAATCAGGAGACATTATGGTCAGCTTATTCGGGGAAAGTATTAAGGATTTAAAATACTACTGGCTTAAAGAGTTCGAGTTAGATGGAATTCCATTAATTGTTTCAAGAACTGGTTGGTCAAGTGAACTTGGATATGAAATATATTTAAGAGACGGATCAAAAGGTGATGACTTGTATGAAAAAATTATGACTGCTGGAAAAAATTTTGGTATTCAGCCTGGTCATACATCTTCAATAAGAAGAATTGAGGGCGGAATGTTATCTTATCATGCAGATGCAGATATAAATACTAATCCTTTTGAACTAGGTCTTGACAGATTGGTCAACTTAGAAAGTGATATAAATTTCATTGGCAAAGATGCATTAAAAAAAATCAAAAATGATGGAATAAAAAGAAAACAAGTTGGTATTGAATTAGATTGTGAGCCGTTGTTAGGCCCTAACACAACTTTTTGGACAATAATGAATAAAAGTGAAAAAGTTGGAAAAGTTACATCAGCTGTTTACTCACCAAGACTAAAAAAAAATATTGCTTTAGCAATGGTAGATATAAAATACATAGATTTAGGAACAAAATTACAAACTAAAATTGACGAAAAAATAGTTAATTGCACTGTTGTGGAAAAACCATTTTTTGATCCTAAAAAGAAGATTGCCCTAAGCTAAAATTAGAAAATAAAATAAGTAATCAAAATTACGATTAATACAATTATAGACCAAATGGACAAATTGGTTAGAAATTGTTTTAATTTTGAATTAGTTTTTAGAAAAGCAGGCAATACTAATATTAAAACTGCAATTAGTGAGATAGCAGGTATTAATTGTTCTAAATTCAAATTATTTATTGNTTAATATTATATCCTTTTTTAAGTAGTACAGATACNGCTGTTACACACATAATAAGAAAAATAACCATNCAAGTTATACTTNTCCATATATTAAAATCAGAAACACCATAAAAAGAAAATCTCATTCCATTAATTAGATAAACAACTGGATTAAAATAAGTAACTGTTTGCCAAAATTGAGGTAGCATGTCTAGGGAATATAGACTTCCTCCTAAAAAAACCATGGGTGTAATTACTAGAGTTGGGACTATAGACATTTGTTCAAAATTAGAACTCATCAATCCAATTAAAAAGCCAAATAGTGCAAAAGTGAAAGCCACAAGAACTAGTANAAATATCATAAGAAATGGATACTTAACTGAGACATCTACAAAAAATAATGATGTGATAAATATAATTACACCAACTATTAAAGTTTTAGTTGCTCCGGCGCCAACAAAAGCTAAAACAACTTCAAAAGTTGAGATTGGTGCTGCCAATATCTCATAAATAGTTCCATTAAATTTTGGAAAAAATATTCCAAATGAAGTGTTACTGATTGACTGAGTTAACAAAGTTAACATTAATAATCCTGGTACTATGTAAGAACCATAGCTAATTCCATCAATATTTTTTACATAATCCCCAATTACTGAACCAAAAACGATAAAATAAAGAGAGGTGGACAAAACAGGAGAAAGTAATGATTGATATAGAGTTCGTCTAAAACGATCCATTTCATGAAAATATATTGCTTTTAAAGCATGAAGATTAAATTTCATTATTTTCCTTTACTAAATTTACAAATATTTTTTCTAATGTATTTTGCTCAGTTTTTAAGTCCCTTAGTTTTAAGCCTGCTTCTCTTAAATCTTGCAGTAAATTTGTAATTCCAGTCCTTTCTGCTTCAAGGCTATAGGTATAAATTAACGACATTTGATCTTGTCCTAAAACTAATTCATATTTAGATAATTCTTGAGGGACTGAGAAAATTTTATCCTGTAATTCAATTAAAAGTTTCTTATGACCCATTTTTTTAAGTAGCTCCTTTTTGTCTTCTACAACTACAATTTCTCCCTGATTTATTACTGCAACCCTATCAGCTATAGCCTCTGCTTCTTCTATATAATGAGTTGTTAAAATAATTGTTACACCACTTTGTCTTAATTTTTCTACAACCTTCCACATATCTTGTCTAAGCTCAACATCTACTCCTGCGGTTGGTTCATCTAAAAATAAAATTGAAGGTTCATGAGATAATGCTTTGGCAATCAAAACTCGCCTTTTCATTCCACCTGACAACTGTCTTAATCCAAGATCTTTTTTATCCCATAAACTTAAATCTCTTAAAACTTTTTCGATATGCTCTGGATTTGGAGANTTTCCATACAAACCTCTAGAGTACGAAACATTATTAAAAACAGTTTCAAATTGTTCAAGAGTAAGTTCCTGCGGAACTAAACCAATCCTAGATCTTGTTTCACGATATTGCTCAATAATATCATAACTATCTACAGTTACATTTCCTGAACTAGGAGTAACTATCCCGCAAATGGTACTAATTAAAGTAGTTTTACCTGCTCCATTTGGGCCTAACATTGCAAGGATTTCTCCTTTTCTAATATTCAAGTTAATTTTTTTTAAAGCCTCAAAACCATTGCTGTAAATTTTNGATAAGTTTTTAATTATTATTTGATTTTCAATCATTAAAGTTGAAAAATATATAATTGTTAAAAGAATTATTACAAGAAATTAAGGTTTATTTAATATTATTATTACTTATTTTTTCAGCTTTCTTAAGTTTAGCTAATGGCAGGCTATATTATATTTTTTTAATCTCCAATAATTATAAGGCCATGGTGTTAAAAAACCCATTACAAGCATAATTGGAACAACCCACCAAGTTAGTACAGCGCCACCAGTAAGAAAAAAATCTGTGAGATTCATTGTCACTTCCATACTAATCATTGAGATAAAGCTCATACCGAATGCAGTCTGAATTGCATTTTTAACAGTAAAATTCTGTCTGATTAAAATTATAGTCTCAAGTATTATACTTGTTATCAATCCATTTAATATTGCTAATAGCATTATATATAAAACAGGAAATGGGATTTGGGTTATTTGAAAAAATAAAATTGTACCTAAGTCTCCTATTGAACATCCTAAAAGACACCACCCAGTATTTGCAGCACTTCGACGCCATGTGTGTTTGCATGACCAAACAATTCCAACGCTTTCAGAACTCATTTTTTATGATCTGTTCCCTTTTATTAAGAAAAACAAACCGCCTATGAACAAAAATATCTGAGAACTAGTAAACAATGTTTTGGTTATAAACCAATCTGGATGAGCAACTATAAAAATACCTGTCATCAAAATAACAATATTCAAACCAATTAAACGAGTGATTATATTCCCAATAGGATTTTTCAAAAAACCACTAAAAATTAAAATAATACCTGAACTAAGCTCTGATACAGCTACAACAGAAGCAATGAAAGGTGATAAACCAAAATAATCTATCAGACCTTCCGGGGGTAATGGGAATTTACCATAACCATGAATTATAAAAGCAATTCCAATTGCAAACCTTAAAAATAATGATGCAAGGGCTTCAAAGTTATCGAAAAAACTATTTATTTTTTTTATCATGACTAATTAGAATCTTATATTTAGATTTAAATATACATTATTAATAATATTTAAATAACAACTGTTTAATTTAATAATATTATAATTTATTATTTAGTGAGGTTTTCTGAACTTGCTATGACATGTATTGCAATTTTGCCACATATATTTTTTTAAAGTACCTCTAATATCTTCAGCTTCTTCGATCAAACTAGCTAACTGAATTAAATCATCAGCAGACTTTTGCATCAGTAAGTTAAACTCATCTTTATTTTGCCAAATTGTCGGTAGTGACTGAGTGCCAAATCCCTCTTTAGTATTTTCAGGAAAATATTTTAAAAGCTCTATATAATTTTTTTGCATGTCTAGCATAAATTTTTTTGCATCCTCAAATTCTAAATCTTTAGATAATATGTCTACTCTTTTTGCAGTTTTATAATTTTTACTAAAAAGTGCTTTTCTGCCTTTAATTATCTGCTCTATACTTTCCTCAGAATGCGCAATAAAATTGGCGCTAAAAAATGAAGCAACAACATAAATAATTAATAAAATTTTATTTTTCATAAATATAGATTATGAGAGATGTTAACATTATACAAAGATATAATATTTTAACAAAGCTTTTCCATTGGATGAGTGTCATAGGTCTAGTCATTCAAATACCTCTTGGTTTTTATTTAGTGCGACAAGAATTTTCTGATTTTAGAATAACAATTGAAGAAATTCACGTATTGATCGGAATTGTAATTTTTTACATTACTTTATTAGACTTTTATTCAGACTTTTTTTTAAATCTCCTGATGATCCAATTGAGGCATTTTCAGGTCAAATGATAATTGCAAAATTAAATCATTTTCTATTATATTTAACACTTCTAACAGTCACTTCTTCTGGGATATTAAAAAAGTTGTTTAATGGTGAAAAATTAAATTTTGGGATCACTGAAATCAAACTAAAAACAAATTTTGATTATGCTGATTTGAGTTATGATGTGCATATTTACTCAAATTATACTTTAATCGCTCTGATATCTTTGCATATCTTAGCGGCATTGTTACATACTTTTGTTTTTAAAGATAATGTTATTAAAAGAATAACATGACTAAACTAAAATATTTATTATCTGTAATTTGTTTTACTTTTTACTCATTTTCAAGTTTTAGCTTTGAAAAATCTTCTAATTTTTCTTTGAACGAATTTGATAAATTAAATAATCAAGGAAAAACAATTGTAATAAATTCTTGGAATGAATGGTGTTCAGTTTGTGCAACCCAAAGCTCTATTTTTAAACAAGCAAAAAAAGATTTTCCTGAGTTTNAGTTTCTTTTTTATGAACATGATAAAAATAAAAATATNAGNGAAAAACTAAATATAAAGTTTTGGACTACTATAGTGATTTATAAAGATGGNAAAGAAATAGCTAAGGAAATTGGACTAGATAATAAAGATGATATTTATAATTTATTAAAAAAAGGAATTTAAATTATTCATTTCTAACTAATGGATAAACTTTAGGACTTAAATATTTCAAATTAGCAAATATAATTAGCATCAAAGTTACCAATGCAATTGAAAAAGATATATTAAGAAATATTGTAAAATCAAACTCCCAATTTAATTGGAATATACTCTCGATTATATATTTTGATGTAATAACTGCAAAAAAAGTTGAGAATAAAATAATAGAAATAAAATTTATTATAAACTCTATAATTGAGGAAAATATAATTTCCTTTTTTGAAAANCCTAAAATTTTGAAAACTAAGTTTTGATATTGTTTTANCTTACCTTGAACCATAATGGTGCTTGAAATTACGATAAGACCAATAACAATTGTTACTGCCGAAATTAAAGTTACAGCAATGAANACTTTATTTAATACATCTGTTACTTTGTTTAAGTAATCTGATATTTTAATCATTGATAAACTTGGAAGAACTTCAAGCATTTTAATTTCATCAAACTTTTCGATATTATCAAATTTTGCTGTTGCCAGGTATTCATGAGGAATGTTTTTTGCAAATTGTGGATTAAACAGCATAGCAAAATTTATGTTTAGATCTCTATAATCTACTGCCCTAAAGTTAACAATTTCACCTTCTATTTCTCGACCGTAAATATTTAATGTGAATATATCCCCTAAATTTATATCTAAATCTTCTGCAACTTTTGCATCTAAAGAAATTTGAAGTTTATTAGGTTTAGTTAGATCCCACCACTCACCTTCAGTTAAAGGATTGTCTTTCGGAACCTCATCTACCCAGGAAGATCTACGATCACTTCCGATCACCCAGTAACTATCATTTTCTGGTTTAATATAGGTGCTTGGATTAACGCCATTAATTTTAATAATGCCTGATGATACCATAGGTACCACTTCAATATTAACATTAGGATCCATGCTTATAATATTTTTTTCAAATATATTTTTCTGTTCATTTTGAATTCCAACAAAAAAGTAATCGGGTGCAATATCCGGTATTGATCTTGCTATTTCTCTTTGAAAATTAATTCCAACCAAGGCAAGTGTTAAAAGTAAAGTTACTCCTAATCCAAGTGACATAATTGTTATTGGAGTAATACTTTTAGCTTGAGTAATATTTTTAATAGTAACTTTTAATGAAATATTTGAAGTAGATTTAAATTTTTTTAAAAATAGAATAATAATTTTTGAAAGTAAAAAAAATACGATTAAACAAATAAAAAAAGCTACGAAATATCCAATACTATAAACAGGTCTTTCTGATTCAGCGCTAAATAATAATATTAAAATAATTAATAAAATTAGACTTAAAAAAATTGATTTTTTTGAATAATAAAATTCTAAATTTTGAAATACATTTCTAAATAAATTTGATGCTTTTACTTGATCAATAGAATTTATTGTGGGAATAGAAAAAATTACCAGTACTAATAATCCCACTAAAAATATTTTTAAAAAATTTATTATAGAAAAAACCGGGGATACGCTCAATCCAAGTCCATCTGACAAATATTTGTCTACAATTGGAACAATTAAAAAACTTAAGCAGTAAGCAAATGTCGTAATTATTAAAAGTAATATTAATAGTTGGAGGTAATATAAGTTTTTAATATTTCCTGAATAAAATCCTACTGCTTTTCTAACTGCTATAGACATGTTATTTTGATTAATAAAAGATAAAAGAGTGTTGGCGATACCAATACCTGCAATTAACATCGCACTTATTGATACTAAAGATAAAAACTGTGAAAAATTATTAATAATTCTTTTTAAACCACTTGCAGAATTTTCTGGATATCTAAGTTGTACTTTTTCATCATTTTTAAATATGTCCTGAATTTTTTTTTCAATTTTTCTAGTATCATCACTTTGATTAAATTTTACTTTATATTCATAATTTAAAAAGCTACCAATTCCGTTCAATTTTAAAGTTTCTAATGTTTTTTTGCCAGCAAGTGCCCAATCACCAAAGGCTACAAATCCACTCACATCTGGAACAGATTTTACTATTCCAATAACAGTAAAAATTTGATTTTGAACTTTTATTTTATCATTAACTTTTACATTGAGATTTTTCGACAAACTTTCATTAATCAAAAGAGTATTTGACTCTCTATGCATTCTATCAAACGACCCAAAAGGTTCATAAATAACAGAACCATATAATGGATATTTTGTATCAACTGTTTTAATCCTTGTGAAAAGTGATTTATTTTTTTCTCTATTTGTTGTTGAGACCATTGTGCTGAACTCAATCATTTGGGATACAGTTGCAAACTTTTTTACTTTATTAACAAGTTTAAGATTTCCTTTGTTGCGATTATAATCAATTTCAAGATCTCCTCCTAACAATGCTTTAGCGTTATCATTGAGTTCTTTTTTCAAACTATCTTCAATAGTGAAAATAGCACTTAATATAAAAAGACTTATAAAAAGAGTAGC
>JGI24820J26691_1000235_pt1 | contig 16224 bp, 16 predicted proteins | sample METZYME_5_50m_FD_26691 | JGI IMG/M metagenome (IMG submission 26691) | reverse complement strand
AGTCAATCTCCCTTTTATGCTATTGAAAAGTTTATAAATCATTATCCGCCCAAATAATTTAAGTGTGTCTTTAAATAATAAAAATCAGTTATAGTCTATTATAAGCTATTTATATACACAATAAAGCAAAAATATTACTTTTTATGGTACGTATGATATATCTTTGATGCTTTAATTGCTATTAGATTAACCTCTGTTCTTCCTGAATTCATCAAGATTTATAACATTAATTTTTTGTTCACTTTTGTTGCCGCTATCAGTTGGTCTTTTTTCCTTAAATTCACATTTGACACAATATATTTCGTCGTCATTAGCATTAATCGCGATGGTATCAAGGCTCTTACATTCTGGGCATACCGCACCGGCTATAAACTGAACAAATTTTTTCATTCTCTCATTGCTTCAAGATCATTAATTACTTTATCTGTATTTGGAAAAACATTAAACCACTTTTCGAATGAATAAGCTGCTTGATAGACAAGCATTCCCATGCCATCGTAAACATTATCTGATTTTTCTTTTGCCCATTTGCAAAAAGGAGTTTCCGTTAAAGAATAATTTAAGTCATAAAAATAAGTTTTAGATGTTAATGGTATATTTTCTTCAGGGAAAAAATCCCCTGTCAGCCCAGCCGAACTTCCATTTATAATTAAATCAAAAGGTTTGCCCATATCAACTTCTGATTCTATCTTAGTCATATTTCCAAACTTTCTGATAAGCCTATCAGCTTTTTCAATGGTTCTATTGATAACAGTAATTTTCATTGGTTTGGCATTTGCTACTCTATAAAGAATACTCTCTACTGCAGCGCCAGCACCTATTATTAAAATATTCTTATTTTTAAGATTGAATTTTTTATTTTCAATATCTTTAATGAAGCCAACACCATCGGTAGAAAATAGATGAAGTTTATCGGTTTCATTAAGAATAGTATTTACGGCATTGATGTATCGAGCTTCCTGAGAAATCTCACCCTCAAGTGATGCTGCTTTCTTCTTGTGTGGCAATGTTATATTTAATCCTCTTGCTTCCTTGTCATGAAAAAATTCTTTAATAAAAATATCGAAATCATCATTTTTAACCTTGTAAGCAAGATAGTTTATATTTACATTTTCATTTCTTGAGAATCTTGAATGTATAAAAGGTGATAAAGAATGCTCTATAGGATCGCCAACCACACCAAGTTTAAATTTCTTAGACATTCCAATCCTTGTTAATATATTTAAGTAGTTTTTTTTCTAAAGCTTTATACTCATCATTTTTTTTATAAGACCATTTTGCTTCAGCAGGTAGTGAAGCCAAAATAGATTCTATTCTTCCATTTGATTGAAGCCCAAAAGCCGTGCCTCTATCATATACAAGATTAAACTCGACATATCTTCCTCTGCGAATTAGCTGAAACTCCTTTTCTGCTTGTGCATATTTGTTGTCTTTTCTTTTATTGGCTATCTGAACATAAGAATTTATGTACTGTTTTGCTACATTTTCTAAAAAGATTAAGCTATTTTCCATTGATAGATCTTTAACATTGTCAAAAAAAATGCCGCCAACTCCTCTTCTTTCTTTTCTGTGAGGAATATAGAAATAATCATTACATTCCTTGGAAAAATTTTTGTAATATGTTGAATCAATAGAATCTAAGAAATCTTTTGCTTCTTTGTGCCAATTTTTAATATCATCAAGGTACGGGAGGTAGGGTGTTAAATCATAACCACCTCCAATCCACCAATCTTTTATATTATCGTTGCTATCAAATAAACAAAAAAGGCGAACATTCATGTGGCTAGTAGGAACATGAGGATTCTTAGGATGAGAAATTACTGATACTCCCATTGCTGAAAATTTATCATTTGGCAGTTTTTTTTTATTTTTAAGTGCGGCCTCAGGAAGTTTCTTCCCAAGAATGGAAGAGAAATTTACTGCACAATTATCAAAAAAATTTCCATTGGCGATGACAGCTGTCTTTCCACCTCCGCCCTCTTTTCTTGTCCANGAATCTAAAGACTTGTTACCAGAAGAAGNCTCCTCAAATTCATTAAATTTTACAAGAATATCGTCTTGAATTTTTTCAAATATATTTTCAAGTTTTCTTATCATTTATTCTCTTATTATTATGCCTGTTTCCAAGTCTATTATTTGCGATGGTTTCGATTGATTACCAAGTGGCTCATCATAATATGCCATATCATCATTTGCGAATGTCTTCAAAATTTTTTTTGGACAATTAATATTTGGTTTTCCTGAGAAATTTGCAGATGTAGAAACCATATAACCTTTATAGTCTTCCAGTAGTTGCTTAATGGGTAAGTGATTACTCACTCTTATTGCTATTTTTCCTGTATCATTCATAAGATGACTGGGCAAGTTTTTATTATATGTAAACAAAAAAGTATACGGTCCTGGCCACTTTTTATTAAGTAATTTTTCCTGATCAGGATTTATATTTATTACAAAATCTTTTATTGAAAAATATGAATCAACAAGCAAAATTAAATTTTTATTTAAGGGTCTTTTCTTAAGTTTAAAAATTAAATCTATAGAACTTTCGTTTAAAGCATCACAACCTATACCCCAGATCGATTCTGTTGGATGAATTAAAACTTTGCCGGCTTTAAGCCAGCTTGTCGATTGATTTAGATCTAATGCCTTGCTGTTCAAATTATGAGTTTAGCTTTTTGTCTTTTTCTAAAACTTCAGCCCTCATATTTTCTTTATATTCTTTAAGTTTTTTTGCTAAATCATTATCACTTGTAGCAAGTATTTGTACAGCTAATATAGCACTATTTTTGGCTCCACTTTTTCCAACGGCAACAGTTGCAACTGGAACGCCTGGAGGCATCATTGCTGTTGACAGTAATGAGTCAATTCCGCCCATACCACCAGATTCTATTGGTATACCTATAACAGGTTTAGTTGAATGTGCTGCTACAGCTCCAGCCAAGTGTGCTGCCATACCTGCAGCTGCAATAAATACCTTACATCCATTTTGTTCTGAGTTTTTAATTAATTCCATAACATCATGGGGGGTTCTATGTGCCGACATAACATTTTTAGTAAATGTAATTCCAAAACTATCTAGAATAGGAAAAGCGGACTCTACAATTGGTAAATCAGAGTCCGAGCCCATAATTATTGCTACTTGTGTTGTTTCATTTGTCATTTTTCTACTCTTAGTTTGTTTAGTGGATTATAATCAGGCAATTATAAATAAAAATCTACAATAATGGCTAAAAATGGCTAAAAAATTAAAAATTTTAATATTTCCAGATCCAAGATTAAGAAAAGTTGCTAAAAAAGTAATAAAATTCGACAAAAGTCTAGAAATTTTAGCTAATGACATGCTTAAGACTATGTATGAAGCAAATGGCATAGGTTTAGCTGCCACACAAGTTGATTTCCATATTCGTCTTGTAGTCATGGATATTTCGGAGGATAGAAATGATCCTAAAATATTTGTAAATCCAGCATATCAGGTGCTTGATGACCATAAATTGTTTGAGTTTGAAGAGGGTTGCCTTTCAATACCAGGTTTTAATGAAATTATTTCTAGACCTGACAAAATTAAGTTAACTTGGCAAGATTTAAGCGGAAAGGAGCATAAAGATTGCCCTGAGGGCCTTTTAACAGTATGCATACAGCATGAAATAGATCATTTAGATGGTAAATTAATGATTGATTATGTAAGTGCATTAAAAAGAGATAGGGTTAGAAAAAGACTTTTAAAAGAATTTAAGAGAAAATAACAGATTTTATCATCAAAATGGATATATATTTTGCCGGAACACCAAATTGTGCTGCTGAAATACTTAAATCTTTAGCATCAAATAATTTATTTAATATAAAAGGGGTAATCACACAACCAGACAAAAAAGGGAAAAGAGGTAATAAACGAATAGAATCTCCGGTCTCTTTGATGGCAGATTCTCTTAATCTAAATACTTACAAACCACACAATTTAACTAAGGAACAAATACAAAATGATATTGATATAAATAATGCTGACATTCTACTTGTTGTTGCGTATGGAAAATTAATTCCCAATTGGATACTTGAAAGCAATATCGAAGCTATCAATATTCATTATTCTTTACTTCCAAGTTACAGAGGCGCATCTCCCATACAATCATCGCTTCTCAATAATGATAAAAAAACTGGAGTNACATTTATGCAGATGTCTAAAGATTTGGATGCTGGCAAAATTATTAAATGTTTTGAAATTCCAATTAGCGAAAATGATAATAAATCAAGTCTTGAGAAAAAACTTACCGAATTAAGTATTTTAAATTTAGAAAAAGTTATTACAGGGATGTGTTCAAATAAAATTATTCCTATTGATCAAAACCATGACCAAGCTTCGTATTGTAAAAAAATATTAAAAGAAGATTCAATAATTAATTTTAAAGAAAGTGCTGAAAAAATATATGCAAAATTTAGAGCATATAATGAGTGGCCTGGGATATGTTTTAAATACAACAACACAGTCATAAAAATCCATGGTTTAACAGTATCCTCAACTAAAAGTCTTGGCAGCCCGGGAGATATTATAAGCTTCACTAGTTCAGGATTATCAATTAAATCAATCGATTATGATATAGTGATTACTCACTTACAGTTTCCAAATAAAAATATTATTACTGCTAAAGATGCATATAATTCATATAGACATTTTTTTGTATGAAAATAAATTTTTCACAAAGTCTTTCTTTTAACCAAAAAGAGGTTTAATTTACACACTATGAAAGTACTTATTTTGGGTGCTGGTAAAGTAGGCGGCAGTTTGGCAACAGCATTGGTGAACAATAACTATGACGTTTCTATTGTTGATCAAAACATAAATCTATTATCTGAGTTAGAGGAGAAACTAGATATCATGACTGTTCATGGTCATGCTGCACATAAAATTTCAATCAGAAAGGCTGGCGCTGATGAAGACACAATTGTTATTGCTGTAACATCTAGTGATGAGGTGAACTTGATAGCATGTCAGCTTGCAAAAAAAGAATTTAATGTAAAGAAAACAATATGCCGGCTTACAGAAAAATCATATACAGATAATCTAAATGTATTTGGTGAAGATGCAGTCGATGTTGCTATTAGTCCAGAGAATGAAGTAAAAGAACATCTAAAAGAGTTAATCTTGCACCCAGGTACAATGCAAATTGAAAAATTTGCTGATGGCAAAGTGAGTTTAGTCAGTGTAAAAGCCTCAAAAAAGGGAAAGCTTGTTGATAGAGAGCTCAAATATATTAAAGATGATATGCCAAATATAGACGCATTTGTTGCAGCAATATATAGAAAAGGTAATCCTTTTATACCAGCCGGCGATACGATTATTGAAAAAAACGACGAACTTTACTTTATTTCTACCGAAAAAGATATAGACAAAATTGTTGACGAATTTAGAGATCCTACAGAATCTTATTCACGAATAATGGTTGTTGGGGGTGGAAAGATTGGATTTTCTCTTGCAAAAGAATTAGAACACGAATTAAAAATAAAAATAATTGATAGCAATAAGGACAAATGTTCACAATTATCAAAAGATTTGGATAAAACAATTGTTCTTCACGGCTCTGCAATTGATGAGACATTATTAAAAAATGAGAATATCTCAAATATTGATATTTTTTGTGCGGTTACTGATGACGACGAAACAAATATGATGTCTTGTATGTTGGCAAAGAAAATAGGTGGCTCGGTTAAAACTTTAGCAATACTAAACAACCCGTCATACATTGGATTGGTTCCAGGGTTTGTTGATAACTATATTGCACCTTTTAGACTTACTGTTTCGTCTGTGCTTCAAGATCTAAGAGAAAGTGATGTTAAGCAAGATGTTATGCTAAAGATGGATAGCGGTGCTGAAGCCATTGAGGGTGTAGTCCACAATAATGAGTTTACAGAAAAACTTTTTGGTAAATCTTTAGATGAAATTCCTCTGCCAGAGGGCGCTTCCATTGGTGCAGTTGTTCGACATGGTGAACTTTTAATGCCTAAATCTGATGAAAGCCTAAATATTAATGATCATCTAATTATATTTCTTCAAAATAAAGAGGTCATGCCTGATGTTGTTAAGCTATTTAAATCAAATTAATGAACTTTAAAGCAATAATAAACTTATTCAGTATTCTGGTATTGTTGTTTAGCCTTTCCTATGTATTTCCAATTGTTGTTTCATTAGTTTTTAATGATAATTCTTTACAGCTGTTTCTGCCTGCTTTTATCTTTATTGGGGTTCTTGGTTTACTTGGTTTTTACTTTACAAAAGGAATAAAAAGAGATCTTACTGCAAAAGATGGTTTTGTAATAATTGTTATGTTTTGGCTTGTACTTTCTTTAGCAGGATCGATACCATTTTATCTGTCAGGCATGAGCCTTATAGATTCTTTCTTTGAGTCTATGTCTGGAATTACAACTACAGGAGCCACTGTAATCTCTAATATAGAAAGTCTGCCTGAATCACTAAAGTTTTACCGCCAACTTTTGCAATGGATGGGCGGAATGGGTTTAATTGTACTTGCGATTGCCGTTATGCCTTTGCTTGGAATTGGTGGAGGACAACTGTTTAAGACGGACATACCAGGTGCGATGGGGGAACAACGCCTTACACCTAGAATCCAAGAAACTGCCAAGGCTCTCTGGTCTATCTATCTTGGATTAACTGTTTTATGTACAATTTCTTACACTATTGCAGGAATGAGTTTTTTTGATGCTGTCTCGCATGCAATGTCTACTGTTTCAATTGGGGGTTTTTCTACCTATGACAATAGCATTGGCCACTTTAATAACTTAACTGTTGAAATAATATGCATGGTATTCATGCTTCTTTCAGCAATGAGTTTTGCTCTTCATTACTTCTCTATATATAAAAGCAAATCGTTGAAGTATTTCTTTGATCCGGAGCTAAGATTTTTTGTATCAATATTATTAATTATTTTTATTCTCGCCTTGTCAGTTAATGCTCTATCTGCTCAATCTAATATATCAATAAGGGAGCTCGCATTTCATACCGTCTCAACTGTTACAACTACTGGCTTTGGAATATCTGATACGTCTACCTGGTCGTTCTCAATTTCGTTTTTATTATTGATTGGTGCTTTTATTGGAGCATGCTCTGGGTCTGTTGGAGGCGGAGTAAAGTCTTGGAGAGTAATGATTATGCTAAATCATGCTTATTCAAATATTGTTAAAATGATTCACCCAAACTCTGTGGTAACTTTAAAGGTTGGGACTAAAAGCGTTGATGATGGTGTTGCAACTTCAGTTTGGGGGTTCTTTTCTATATATGTAATATCATTTGTGATTTTGCTTATGGCTGTATTAATATCAGGTCTTGATCTTGAAACTGCTTTTTCTTCTGTAGGAGCTTGTTTAAATAACTTGGGTCCTGGGCTTGGCTTGGTTTCAGAAAATTACTCAGAAATTAATTCTTTTGCTAAAGGAGTTCTTGCGTTTTCAATGCTCCTTGGAAGACTTGAAATTTTCACATTATTAATAATTTTGACGCCACTTTTCTGGGCCAAATAGTTAAATACCCTTGTAAGGATCTAAGGCTGGATTTGGGTTTCTTCTAAACCTTTTATATTCCCATGAGTAATCAATTGGTCTCTTTTTGATAATCCTTTCAATGTCTTTATTTAATAATAGTTTGTGCTTACTATCATTATAGATATCTTCATTACAGCGTTCTATTGATATTGATAAAAAATTTTTAGGAGATGAATTAATATATAAATACAGAACAGTTGCTTTTGTTTTAACAGCTAAAGATTGCACAAGTGTGGTGGAATAAGCCTCTCTTCCAAAGAAATTTATATATTCTCCCATTCCTCTTTTGGGCACTTGATCTGCTGCAAAACAAACTGCTTTATTTTTATTTAAAGCTTTAAGAAGATTTCTTACACCAAGCATTGAAGTCTCATAACATAATGACCCATCATGTTCTCTATTTCTTTTTACAAACTTATCTAGATGCTTATTCTTTACCCTTTTATAAAGACTAACAGTAGTTATTTGAGAATTTACCCACTTCAACAACATATCTACACTTCTGTTATGAATAGATACTAAAATAAGTCCATTTCCTTCATCAAACTTATTTTTTAAAAGGAAGTTGTTTTTAACCTTAAAGATCTTGCTGCGAGCACTGATGTGGTTTCTACCCCAAGTATAAAAAGTCTCATAAACTGAAATCAAAGATTCTCGTATACTAAGCTTTGCTAATTTTTCTATGTTATCGATGTTTAAATCAGAATAAGCTATTTTAAGATTTACTTTAGTGACTTTATAAGAACTAAAAAACTTATAAATTTTTGTATATAAATACACATCTATTACAATAACAATAAAAATTTTAGGTATTAAAGAAATTAAATAAAAAAGCACCTTCATTGTGAGCTTATTTTATAAGCATGATATATAATCTCAAGTATATAAGTTATTAAAACAATAAATTTCTTTTTCTAAATAACTATGTTTTGGTTTATTAGACAAATGTTTACTTTTAGGAGAATTTAATTGCCAGCTAATAAAATGGATGAATTGGTTGCATTATGCAAACGAAGAGGTTTTATTTATCAGTCTGCTGAAATATATGGTGGCTTACAGGGAGTTTATGACTTTGGACCACTTGGTGTTGAGTTAAAGAATAACCTTAAAGCAGCATGGTGGAAGTCAATGGTATATGAAAATGACAATATAGAGGGACTTGACGCCTCAATACTTACAAACTCACTAGTACTTGATTATTCGGGACACTCTGACACTTTTACAGATCCAATGGTTGATTGTAAGTCATGTGGAATGAGATTTAGAGAAGATCAAGTACCAGAATCTTGTAAAAAAGAGGATCTTACAGAGCCAAGACAGTTTAACCTCATGTTTAAGACTAATGTTGGTCCTATTGATGATGGAACTAGTTATGCATATTTAAGACCTGAAACCGCCCAACAAATATTCACTAATTTTAAAAATATAGTAGATTCTACATCAAAATCATTGCCTTTTGGGATTGCACAAATTGGTAAAGCTTTTAGAAATGAAATTACACCAAGAAATTTTATATTTCGAGTTCGAGAGTTTGAACAAATGGAGCTCGAATATTTTGTTACGCCTGGTGATGATGAAGAAGCTCATAATTCGTGGGTACAAAAGAGACTAAACTGGTGGGAAACTCAAGGTGTACCCATAGACACAATTAAATTATATGAAGTACCCACAGATGAGCTTGCTCATTATTCAAAAAGAACTGTTGACTTAATGTATAAATTTCCACATGGTCTAGAGGAGTTAGAAGGCATTGCGAATAGAACAGATTTTGATCTTGGTTCACATTCAAAAAAACAAAATGAGTTAAATTTACATGCCAAAGTTAAGTTAAACAAAGATTCAAATAGCAAATTATCGATAAAAAACAATGAAAGCGGTATGGTTGTTCCATATGTAATAGAACCAAGTGCTGGTGTTGAAAGAGGCATGCTTGCTATACTAAATCAAGCATTTACTATTGAAAGTCTACCTGATAATAAAAGTAGAATAGTACTGAAACTCAAGCCACATCTTGCTCCAATAAAAGCTGCCATAGTACCTTTGAAAAAGAATGATGAGAAAATAGTCGATTCGGCTAAAAAAATTAAGTCTAAACTTCAAGATTTAGGTTTAGGTAGAATTATTTTTGAAAATACAGGAAACATTGGCAAAAGCTATAGAAAACATGATGAAATAGGGACGCCTTTATGTATTACAGTCGATTTTGAAACTTTAGAAAACAATAGTGTTACTATTCGCGACAGAGATTCTATGCAACAAGAAAGAATAGATATTAAGGAAATAGAAAGTTTTTTTATGGAGAAAATAAAATAATTGTAATAACAACAATTAGAAGTCTACTATTTAATATATTCTTTTATTTATTTACTATTTTATGTTGTCTGCTAATAGTGCTTCTATATCCTTTCCTAAAAACCGCTTTACTACAAATCATTGCTAAAAATTGCATATTTATCATTCTTTATGCTTTGAAGGCGATATGTGGCATATCTTGGGAGATTAATGGTTTAGAAAATATACCTGATGGTCCTTGTATATTTGCTGCTAATCACCAAGGTGTATGGGAATCTCTATTCTTACAAACATTAAATATACCCACTTCAAGTATAATTAAAAGGGAGCTTCTGTTAATTCCTTTTTTTGGCTGGGCTTTAGCCTGTCTTAAACCTATTCACCTTCGAAGATCTAATAAATTTAAAAGTCTTAAAACGGTTATTAACAAAGGTTCAAAAAAATTGTCTAATAATACATCTTTGATTATTTTTCCAGAAGGTACAAGATCGTTGCCAGAAAATGGATTAAAAAACTTTTCATCTAGTTGTGGTGTTCTTTGTGTTAAAAATAACGTACCTGTTATACCAGTTTGCCACAATTCTGGGTTGTTCTGGAAAAATAAGAGATTTAATAAAGAACCAGGTATTATTAAGGTTAGAATAGGTCCTCCGATTTGGGGCGATAATCCAAAAAGTGTTACTAAAGATGTTAAAGATTGGATTCAGTTAAGTTTCAATAAAATACATTAGATATCTAATTCTTTAACAGAAAGTGCGTTTTTATCTATAAACTCTCTTCGTGGCTCAACATCATCACCCATCAGTACCTCAAACGATTCATTTGCATCTTGTACGTCTTTAATATCCACNCGCATCATTCTTCTATTTTCAGGATCCATCGTAGTTGTCCATAACTGCTCNGGGTTCATCTCTCCAAGCCCTTTATATCTTTGAACTTCAAGCCCTCTAGTCCCGTTTTTTGATAATTTTTTTATTGCATTTTCTTTTTCATCTTCATTTGATGCATATATGTGCTCTTTTCCTTTAGTAATTTTGTATAAAGGTGGTAAGGCAATATAAATGTGACCTTTATCAACTATTTCATACATTTGCCTATAAAAGAATGTTAATAGAAGAGTTCTTATGTGAGAACCGTCTACATCTGCATCTGTCATAATTATTATTCTATGGTATCTTAACTTTTCTATATCAAAATCTTCTTCTCCAATACCACAGCCTAACGCCTTGATAAGGGTTCCAACTTCTGCAGAACCAAGAACTTTATCTATCCGAGCTTTTTCTACATTAATAATCTTTCCTTTAAGAGGTAATATTGCTTGATTTTTTCGATTTCTTCCCTGTTTTGCTGAACCTCCCGCAGAATCACCCTCAACTATATAAATTTCTGATAATTCTGGGTCTTTTTCTTGGCAATCCGCAAGCTTTCCAGGCAATCCCGCAATCTCTAATACGCCTTTTCTTCTTGTCATTTCCCTGGCTTTTCGTGCTGCCTCTCTTGCCAAAGCTGCTTCAGACACTTTTGAAATAATACTCATTGCGTCTTTTGGGTTTTCTAAAAGAAATTCATTAAAATACTTGCTAAATACTGAACTTACTACACTTTCAACCTCTGATGAGACTAATTTTTCTTTTGTTTGTGATGAAAACTTTGGATCTGGCACTTTTACAGAAATAATGGCCATCAACCCCTCTCTCACATCCTCGCCTAGAAGGTCGGTTGGTGTTTTTTTTGCATTTTCTTTTTTAATAAAAGACTTTAATACTCTAGTTAGACTACCTCTAAAACCAGCTAAATGCGTTCCACCATCTTTCTGAGGAATATTGTTTGTATAACATAATACATTCTCTGAATAAGAATCTGTCCACTGCATTGCTATTTCTACACCAACCTCATTTTCTGTAGCTGAGCATTCAAAGACTTCTGAAACTTCCTGCTTCCTTCCTCTTAAATATTTAACATAACTTGAGAGTCCACCATTATTTTTAAATTTCTTAGACTTGCCACTTCTTTTGTCTTCCACTGTGATTGAAACTCCAGCATTTAAAAATGAGAGCTCTTGTATTCTTTTGTATATTTTTTCTATATCAAAATTTGTCGAAGTGAATATTTTATTTGATGGGTAGAACGTTATTTTTGTCCCAGTCTTTTCTGACTTCTTAATTTTTTTTAATTTTGCTTTTGGCTTACCTTCACTATATTCTTGAAAATATTCACCGCCATCTCGATGCACTTCTAGGATCAGTTTTTTCGAAAGAGCATTTACAACTGATACACCAACACCATGAAGCCCTCCTGAAACTTTATATGAGTTATCATCAAATTTTCCTCCAGAGTGGAGAGTAGTTAAGATTAATTGAGCAGCAGATACTCCTTCTTTTTTATGAACATCAACAGGAATTCCTCTTCCATTATCTTCAACTGTAACTGATTCGTCCTTATTAATTTTTACAAATATCTCTGAGCAATGTCCAGCCATTGCCTCATCAATGCAATTGTCAAGAACTTCAAAAACCATATGATGTAATCCAGACCCATCGTCGGTATCTCCAATGTACATGCCGGGTCTTTTTTTGACAGCCTCTAAACCTTTAAGAACTTGAATGTTGGAAGAATCATACTTGGCTTCGTTATTTTTTTTTGCCATTTTTTATCTCAATTGTTCCACGTGGAACATTTTAAACTGATTTAATCTATCAGCCATTTTACTACTAAAAACATTTTCTATACAGGAAAAGATAATTTGATTTTTACTATGTGTAAGGATCTCTAATAACAAGTTAAAAACTGTTTCATCAAGCTCTGATTTAACATCGTCAATTATTAAAAGTGGGTCGATGTTGTATTCATTTTTTAAGACTTCATTCTGAGCGCATGACCATAAAATAGAAAAAAATTTCTGTTCTCCTCGAGAAAGAATTTGTTTTGCATCTATATTGTTTATAAAAAATTTAATGTCTGCTTTGTGTGGACCAAGTAGGGTAGTTTTTCTTCTTTTATCATTATCGAGATTGTCTTCTAANATCTCTAAAAGAGTTTTGTTGTTATCCCAGCCCTGATAAAAAGAAATGTCAATGTGACCAAGAAAGTCAAATACATTGACCGCGTCTATTGAATTTAAAATAATTTTAAAATTGTTTAATGTTTTTTCAAAAAATAACTTTCTTGATTCTGTTAACACAAATCCATGTTTAACTAATTGAGAATTCCAAGCATAAATATCTGATATGCGGTAATTTTTAAGGATACTATTTCTTTGTTTGAGTGCTTTATAATATGCAAACCAATTTATAATAAATAATTCTTCACAGATTGCTACCGATCTGTCCAAAAGTTTTCTTCTAAAGTCAGGAGGCGCACTAGCAAATGAAAATGTATTGTTATGGATGGGTGTACAAGGAAATTTTTTTAATAAAGCATTGGAGGCTGTTTTTTTGTTATTGAGTAAAACGCTTATTGGTTTATCTATCATTTTTTCAATCTCAACAACATCACCTTTTGTTCCGTCGTAACCTTTGAGTGAAAATTTTTTGTTGTTATGTTTAATGAGGGATATGAGATTTGTGCTCTTAAATGATTTGCCGCTTGAAAATAAATATATTGATTCAAGCAAGGATGTTTTACCAGATCCATTAGACCCATAAAAAAAATTTACGCCTGGTGATAATGACAACTCAAGACTTTCAAAGCATCTGAAATTTCTTAGAGATATTTTTGATAATGGCACTTTAAACCAATAAAGGCATTACTACATATTTCAAGCTTTGATTATTTGGCTCTGTAACAAGACAGCTTCTTTCTGAACCAAAAAAATTTATCTCAACTTCTTGAGAATTAAGTGAAGATAAAATTTCTTGAAAGTAATTTACGTTAAATGCTATATCAATATTTTCTCCATCATAAGAACAGGTTAAGCTTTCTTCTCCACGTTCTTTTTCGGGGTTGTTGGCTGAAATGTTGATTGTATTTTTATCTGTTATAAACCTGACGCCTTTATGATCACCGCCAGACAAAACACTAACTCTACTTAAGCTGTCTGAAAACTCCTTTCTATCAATTTTCAACATAGAGCTTTCACCAAATGGAATAACCTGTTCATGGTCTGGGAACTTTCCTTCAATTAACTTGCTAACGAATTTTGTTCCACCAACATCAACTGATATTGATGATGGGCCAAGTTTGATAATAATATTTTCAGAAGCATCTGATACCAGTTTCCCAATTTCGTTAATTGATTTTTTTGGAACTATGCCGCTTATACTGTTTGGCACAGCTTCATTAAGCAATGCGTTAGCAACCGCCAACCTACTTCCATCTGTCGCCACAGCTGTGATGGTTTTATCATCTGCGATTAAATTAAGTCCAGACAAGTAATCACGCCAACTATCATTTCCCATTGCAAAAGATGTGTTTCTAATTAGTGCTTTAATGCCTGTTGGTGAGATATTAATCTCTGAGAGCGAATCTTCAATTTCAAATGTTGGAAAGTCTTCACTTGGAAGTGTTGTTAAATTATATTTACCAGTGCCGGCTTCAATCTTGAGATCAGCTCCATCTAAATAAAAATGTATTTCAGATGCATCTGGTAAAAGTCTACAAAGGTCGCTAAGTTTTCTTGCTGGGGCGGTTGTTAGGCCGCCGCTTTTGAAATTAGATATAACACATGTGGTTGATACCTCAGACTCTAAGTCTGTTGCTGTAAGTTTAAGAGAAGATTCGTCTACATTAATTAAAACATTTGAAAGTATAGGTAGGGTTTGTCTTTTTTCAACAACNCCCAGTGTAAAATTCAAAGCTTTAACTATATCTTCTTTAGAGATAGAAAAATCCATCAGTTCGTCAAGGCTCTGTTTAGATTTCGATAGTCTTCCTCGTGTGAGGCGCTTTCTTTTCTAAGTTCAAGTATTTTTTTACAAGCATGAAGAACGGTTGTGTGATCTCTCCCATTAAATGCTTCTCCTATTTCAGGCAAGCTATGGTTTGTTAGCTCTTTTGTGAGTGCCATGGCCATTTGTCTTGGTCTTGTGATTGACCTGCTTCTTCTTTTGGAAAGAAGATCTGAAAGCTTAATATTATAATACTCAGCAACTGTTTTCTGAATATTCTCAATACTGACCATTTTTGCAGAAATAACAAACAAGTCTTTTAGTGCGTCTTTTACTAAAGCAAGATCAACCTCTTGATTAGTAAATCTTGCGTTGGCAACAACTCTTTTTAATGCGCCTTCGAGCTCTCTGATGTTTGATCTGATTCTTTGTGCAATATAAATTGCGCAATCATCAGGCATTGATATTCCCATTGATACGGATTTGCTTAATAGCACAGCCGCCCTAGTTTCAAGCTCGGGCGGATCAATTACAACCGGTANCCCCCAACCCAATCTTGATTTAAGCCTCTCCTCGAGGCCGTCTATTTCTTTTGGGTATTTGTCACAAGTTAATATCATCTGGTTGTTTCTATCAAGCAGAGCATTAAACGTATGAAAAAACTCTTCCTGGGATTGTTCTTTTCCTGCGAAGAATTGAATGTCATCAATAAGGAGCGCATCTGCATTCCTGTAAAAAGATTTAAACTCATTCATTGCCCCGAGCTGAAGTGCTTTTACCATGTCGGATACAAATTTTTCAGAATGNACATAAACTATTCTTTTTTTTGGTTCGTTTTGTAGTATTTCGTTCCCAACCGCATGCATTAAATGTGTTTTACCCAAACCAACTCCACCATAAATAAAGAGTGGGTTATAGTCACCCTTGGGGTTTGCAGCAACCTGTTTTGCTGCTGCAAGAGCTAAATGGTTTGACTTTCCTTCAACAAAAGACTCAAAAGTGTAACTTTCGACCAATCTGACTTCAGAGCCTTTATTGTTTTTATATTTATCAACAAAACTCTCTTTGGTGTGTGTTTTAAATACTAAATGTACTTTTTGTTTTGAGTGTTTTTTTACAAGGTTTTTGATGTTTTCAGAAAAGTTCTTCTCTATATAATTAAGGATAAAATCATTTGGAGCTACAAGCTCGAGAGTGTTTTTGTTTTTTTTTGCTTTTAGCGGCCTAATCCAAGTGTTGAATTCGTCTTGAGATAATGAGCTCTCAAGGTTTTTAGAACACCTGCTCCACAACTCTATTTGTTCCAATTAATATCTCCTGATGTTTTGATAGTCTATTAAAAAATTAACAAGATATCTACAGAATAAATGTAAGAATATTCTGTGGATAAGTTGTACATAAAAAAAATACCATTTATATTCCTTTTATAATGGTTTTAAGCAAATATTGAGCTATAATTCGCAACACTTTTTAGTGAGTATATTATGAAAAGAACATTTCAACCGAGCAATATTAAAAGAAAAAGAACGCACGGGTTTAGGGCGAGGATGGCTANCAA
>JGI24820J26691_1000231_pt1 | contig 16341 bp, 17 predicted proteins | sample METZYME_5_50m_FD_26691 | JGI IMG/M metagenome (IMG submission 26691) | reverse complement strand
TTGATCAGAGTATGTGAAAAATATCTTACAAAGTCCTCTAAAAAATCTATTCTTGCTGGTAAGGCATACTCAGAAGAGGCTTCGTCACTAGGTTTGAGTTTAAGAGAAGTTTAGATTAGAAAAAGAAAAATCTTTTTTTCTTAAGTTCTTTTGCACATCCCCAATATTGTTTTTGGTACATATCAGACCTCGCTTGAACTCTATCAGCAACCCTAATTAACCATTGTTTTTCTCTATAGGTCCCCTTTTTATATCCCCCATAACCCTCATGATATGCAAGATACAATGACCTAGCATCAGTTGATGAAAAGCCTTGGTAAAATCCTTTGCTAGCATACCACCCAACGAAGTCTGCTGAATCACTAAAATTAGTTCTGCTAGCCCTAGAATTTCCTGTTTCATCCTTATAGTCTTGCCAGGTATTTTTTAAAGCCTGAGAATAGCCCACTGATGATGAGGGCCTTCGCCAGGGAATGACTCCTAATAACTTAGTTCTCTCTGGTTTAATTTTGGCTTGAAAACTTGATTCTTGGTGAATAAAAGCCATTAAAACATATGGAGGAAGTTTCCATCTTTTTTCTGATTTGATTGCAGCTTTATACCAACTACTTTTTTCCTTAAAGATTTCACAAATATTGTCAGGTTTTTCAGGCGGCGAGCTTACACAGGAGGAGATAACTAGAATTATTATAATTAAAAAACTATTAAAATTTTTCTGGATCATTTATAAAATTATTAATATCAACTGCGTCCACAATTTTAACACCAAGTGTTTTTGCCTTATCAAGTTTAGAGCCAGCATTTTCACCTGCAATTAAATAGGCCGTTTTTTTTGAAATTGAGCTTGTTACTTTTGCTCCCTCCNTTATCAATAAATTTTTCACCTCATCTCTAGACATTGAAGATATTTTTCCAGTNATGGNAATCTGCAATCCTGAAAATTTCATATCTTTAGATGCNGTTTTTAAATCAGGATTNATAACATTTAGACAGTTAAGTAACTTTTGAAGTGATTTTATGTTTTCAATATNATTAACATAATCAGTTATTTTTGAAGANACTCTTGGACCAATGTCAGGNACTGCGATTAAATCTTCAAAGCTAGATTTTAGAAAATGATTNATAGTCCCAAAATAATTAGCTAAATTTCTTGAGGTTGTCTCACCAACCTCTTCTATACCAAGAGCATAAATNAATCTGTGTAATTCGACTGAAGCAGATTTTCTTATAGACTGGATTAAATTATCAACAGATCTTTCTCCAAACCTTTCTAGNCTCTCAAGCTTAGATCGATGATCTGCTAAGTAATATAGATCAGAAAAATCTTTAATAAATTTTTTATTAATCAGAGTAAATAAGATTTCCTGACCAAGTCCATCAATATCCATCGCCTTTCTTGATACAAAGTGAGTAAATTTACCTTGAAAAATTTCAGGACAATTATTACCACCCGAGCACTTTATAAATGGAGTCTTTAGACGCTCTTCAGATATGTTAAATTTTGATCTCTGATTTTCATCCAGAAATTTTTTGGCCTCGTAATGGCTAGAGAATCTTTTAATAAGTTTTGATGTATTTGTATCAACAATCCTCCATTCAGATTGATAATTAAAAACTATATCTGCATTACATCTTGGGCACTTCTTTGGAGTTTTAACGGATTTTGATCGATTTTTCTTTTTTGGAATAACCTCAACCATTTTTGGGATGACATCACCTGCCCTTTTAATTAAAGCGCCATCTCCTGGTCTAGGATCCAATCGAGTTAGTTCATCAAGATTATGAAGTGTGCAGTTGCTAACATTTACACCGCCAACATTTACTGTTTTAAGCTTTGCAACTGGAGTCAGAACGCCAGTTCTTCCAACTTGGAAATCTATATNTTCAATTTCTGTAAAAACTTCCTCAGCAGGGAATTTATGTGCAATTGCCCATCTAGGTGATCTTGCTATTTCTCCAAGCTGTTTTTGAATAGATAGCTCATTGACTTTAAAAACAACTCCGTCGATTTCATACGGAATAGTATCTCTTGAAGATTCTATTCTTTGAAAATACTTATGACATTCCGTGATAGAGGATGCTAGATGATTTAGATTATTTACAGGCAATCCCCAAGAAGAAAATACTTCGAATATTTCTTGTAAATCTATAAATTCTTTTCCATGACATGATCCAATACCGTGAGCAAAAAAAGCTAAGGGTCTTGAGCTAGTAATTGCAGGATCTAATTGTCTAAGACTTCCAGCAGCAGCATTTCTCGGATTTGCAAAAACTTTTTCTTCATTTTGTGTTGCTTTAAAATTTAAAACATCAAAGTCAGATTTGCTGATAAATACCTCTCCTCTTACTTCAAGTAAATCAGGAAAAGGATGCTCTGATCCTACTAGTCTTAGTGGAATGGATCTAATGGTTCTAATATTAGAGGTTATATCTTCCCCAAGAGTTCCATCGCCTCTTGTAACGCCTCTAGTCAAAATGCCCTTTTCATAAATTAAGGAAATGGCTGCACCATCCATCTTTGGCTCACAAAAATAATTTATGTCTTGATCATTACCAAGATTTTTAAGAATCCGATCATGAAAGTTTTTTAAATCCTCCTCATTAAAAGCATTGGCTAATGAAAGCATCTGAGTAAAGTGTTTGAAAGTAGAAAAATCACTTGCTGGCTTAATTCCAACTCTTTGTGACGGAGATTCAGAAGTAACCCAGTCTGGATGTTCGGATTCTATGCGATGTAACTCTTTGAATAACTCATCGTATTCACGATCAGATATTGAGGGAGTATCAAGAATATAATACTCATGATCATATGTTCGAATTTGTTCTTGGATAGTCAGATATCTCTTATTTAACTTATTCAATCTGAAAAATTCCTAAGAGATTTAAGGCGGCCAACTTCTTGAGCTTTAAATTTAAGATGTTCAATCATTTGTTTGCTTAATGGTGACCTTGATGCATCACAAATACTCGCATAAATTTTCTGTGAAATACTGGAGGCTACATCGAGCATGATTTCAAATGCTTTCAATGGATCACTAGCTTGATTTAAATCTAGAGCTAGCAAAAGAACATGAGTTTTGACATCCGACTCGAGGATGCCAGGATTAATTCCACTGGCAATTCTAAAAATCTCTTTTCCATGTTGATCTCTATAGCTAAAAAATCCATTATTAAATTTTGCATCTAAATTTTTTAATAATGTGATAATTTGATTCATGTCAAAATTTGACATGTCCATTGAAACTAAATTTAAAATTATTAATTCTTGCTCCTGAAGGGACGCTTGCTCATCCTCAAAGCCTAAAGTACCTTGCTCTAAATCACCCTCAAAAAGCATAGATTGAGAATCATCAAGAGAATTTTGAATTAAAGAGCGAGTAAAAAAAGGATCTAAAAAAAAGATATAAAACAACCAAGAAGATTACTGAAGCTCCAGCAATTAATACTATTTGTATATTGCTAAGCATGCTATGAAGCAGCTAACTTCAGCGCTTCTTTTACATCCACTGACACAACTCGAGAAACTCCAGCCTCCTGCATTGTAATCCCCATTAAATGATCACTCTTTTCCATGGAAATTTTATTATGTGTGATGAATATAAATTGGACTCTATCAGACATCTCTTCAACCATGGCTACAAATCTAGTTGCATTTATGTCATCTAAGGGAGCATCCACCTCGTCTAACATGCAAAAGGGAGCTGGATTTAACTCAAATAATGCAAATACTAGAGAAAGTGCCGTCATTGCTTTTTCTCCCCCAGACAATTGAGAGATAGTTGCATTTTTTTTGCCTGGAGGTTGTGCAGCAAGAGTGATGCCTGAATTTAATGAGTCTCCATCTATTAACTGCAAGGCAGCTTTACCGCCACCAAAAAGTTTAGGAAAGATTTCCTGTATTTTTGCATTCACAGCACTAAAACTTTCATCAAACTTCATCTTAGACTCAACATCTATTTTTTTGATTGCACTCTGTAGTTTATCCAAAGCTTCATTTAAATCTTCTAATTGAGTATCAAGCTCATCAATTCGTTTTGATTCTTCTTTAATTTCATCTGGTGCGGCTAAGTTAATAGCGCCTAAAGATATGATAGAGGATTGAGTGGACGCCAAAGATGATTCTAAATCTAATAGATTCATCTCTTCATAATCTTCAATATTAAGCTCGGAAACAGAGACTCCTGCCCTCCTCAAAGTTTGTGATGCATTATCTAAATTGACCTCAAATGTTCTCAAATCCAATTTTAGGTTGTTTAATTTTTCCTCGAGAGATCTTAAGTCTAAAACGGCAATAGATTTTTTATTTTCAACATCTTGTATAGAAGCATCAACAACCGATTGTTTTCGACGAATAGAATTCAGTTCAGATTCTGCATCAGAGCTCTTTTTTACTAACTCTGTTAAATTATTTTCAACTTTGATTTTATTTTCTTTTGCTTGATTTAATTGATCAGAAATTTCATTCTGCCTATGTAAATATTCATTAGTTATATTTTTAGATTGTGCTGTAGTTATTTTGAGAATATTAGTTAATAAATCCTTTAAATCGTGAGCTTTGTTACGAATAAAATCAGCTGACGAGCCAAAATCTTTTAGGCCCTCTAAAATAGTTTCAAGCAATTTCATTGCTTTTTCTTTGGGACTTATGTTCTCAAGGCTAGATTCATTATGCAGTGCCTCTGCATACCTATCTTTTACTTTAGACAAATCCTCCTCATAACCTTGAATTGCCTTATTAATATTTTGAAGATTCGTTTCATGCCGAGCAATTTCTGAACCAATGGTATAAAAGCTCTTTTGTGCATCTTCAAAAGCAGATAAAACAGAGGAATGCTCTGTCTTAATCTGATCAATAGAAGTCTGATGAGTATCAACTTCAGAGGACTTAACAGTTATCTGATTATCAAGTTTAGAGATTTTTGAGCTTAATGAATCTTTTTTAGCTTTAGCACTTAAGGTATTTAAAATTGAAATATTTAACTTTAATCGCTTCTCCTCAGTCTGGAGTTTTTGATACTTTTCGGCAGCCTTAGCTTGATTTTGCAATCTATTAATTAATCTTTGAATTTCATCTCTTATATCTTTAACCCTAGCAAGGTTCTCTTTAGTTTTTTTGATTCTTTGTTCTGTTTCTTTTCTTCTTTCCTTATATTTTGAAATTCCAGCTGCCTCTTCAATAAATACTCTCATTTCTTCTGGTTTGGCACTAACAATTTTAGAAACCATGCCCTGCTCTATAATTGCATAGCTTCTAGGGCCAAGGCCGGTTCCGAGAAAAATATCTTGTACGTCCTTCCGTCTGCATGTAGTGTTATTTATTGAGTAGTTTGACTGTCCGTCCCTTGTCATTAATCTCTTAATGGATATTTCATTATATTTTGCATATTCGCCGCCCAATTTACCCATTGAGTTATCAAAAAGAAGTTCAATGCTGCATTGACCTGAGGGCTTTCTTAAGTCTGAGCCATTAAAAATAACGTCTGACATAGATTCGCCACGCAAGTTCTTTGCAGACAACTCTCCTAAAACCCAACGAACAGCATCTATAACATTAGATTTGCCGCATCCATTAGGACCAACAACAGCGACCATATTTGTAGGGAAAGATATCCTCGTGGGATCCACGAAACTTTTGAATCCAGCCAGTTTGATGTGTTTAAGCTGCATTAAATAATTCCTTNTCTTATTTTAAACTATTGTTCCCTTTTTAACCATTCATCAGTATAAAAAAACAACTCCTCTTGATAATTTTTTGAATACTTTAAATCTATCGTCTTAAATGCTTCAAAAGAAGAGTTTTCACATCCAATCAAGGCCATAACCTTGACGATTTCTTGCTGCATAAAGGCAGAGGCAATATCAAAACCTCTTACCATTGAATTAGATTTATCAAGCTTGATAGGCTTCTCAATATTTGGAAACAAAAGCTCTTTTGAGGCAATATTTACTCCTGGCCCATTAGGAATTGAAACACCCAGTTGCAATGATTGCAAAATGCAATTTGCTGGATTTTCCAGGTTGATTAAAAGNTTTGAATTTGCTATTTCAGGATATTTCTCATCTCTGAAATCTGCCAATANATTAAAGATGGGAACTTGGAAATTCTCAGATGCAAACTCTGCATTTAATTGTTTNAGGATGCTTTCTGCTGAAATAAATGATTGCGTATCCAAAGCNTTATAAAAAATCTTAGTACCAATTAAAAATGATTGTTCTTCAGAGGGTTGACTATAAATATATTCATTCAAAAAATTTTCATCAAACTCTTCATCGCGTGAGATAGTCCGTAAAATTGATTCAGACTGAGTAGCTTGGGCCCAAGAACCTATCAGTGGTTTGTTAGAAATGAAATTTAAGACAAATCCTCCAAATAATAGAATGGAAATTAAAAAAATAAATGCTTTATGATTAGATAAAGGATGAAGCAAATAAGCAATTACAGGTAATAATATAATTACTGAAAAAGCAATAATGAGCAGCATTAAACTCTTCGCTTTGAAAAAAAGATTGCAGCAATTACAAAGAAAAATATAAATGGTGATAGCCAAAGGATGTAGTTTGCACCCTCTAATGGAGGCCTATAATCTGCAAAGACGCCAAATCTTTCTGATACATATTCTTTGATTTCCTTGTCTGATGAGCCTTCAATTACTAGCTTGTAAACCTTATTTTTTAAATCTCTTGAGACAGGAGCATCTGAGCTAGCGATGCTTCCGCTGGTGCATTTTGGACATCTAATTTCNGATATCAATGAATAAAATCTTTTTTCCTGAGCGGGATCATCAAATTGATAGGCTATTTCTGCAAAATTGGATGAAGAAAAAATTATAAACGCAGCTAATAAAAAAAAATTAATCTTTATCATTTTGTGTTGCGAGCTTTNTTTATTAGNGGATAAAAAATTGTTTCCCACTTTCTTTGAGTCATTTCTCCCTGTATGTGGGCAATTACCTGATTATCAATCAATAANAAAGATTCGGGAGCTCCCGTTACTCCGAGATCAAANGCTAAATCACCTCTTGGATCATATATTGAAAAAATATATGGNTTTCCATTCTTTTGAAGCCATGCATTAGCTTTGTCAGAGNNATCTTTATAATTCAAGCCGACTATTTGNATATTTTCATCTGATAGTTTGGTTAAAAAAGGATGTTCAACAAGGCATGTNATACACCAACTTGCCCATACATTTACTAACTTAATTCCATCTAAAGATTGAGACTTGACTGCAACTCCATCAAGGTCATTCAATTCAAAAGAAGGTAAATTTTTAGCATTAAATTTTAAAAATTTTTCATCTTCTTCAACTAAAAGAACTTTAGCAAAGAAAGAAAAAATAATTATAGGTAATAAAACTATTAAAAATCTTAAAGGCTTATTCATATTGCTTTCTTTTTAAAAATTGTAATAAGCATGCCCATNACCATTAANGANGCAGAAAACCAAATCCATTTTATAAAATAATTAATTTTTAATGCAAAAGTCCAGCTCCCATTTTCAAGTTGGTCACCAATAGTTAGGTATGTATCTTTAAGAATGGAGGCATGGATAGAGGATTCTGTGGTTATTTGNCCTCTTGTAGCATACTTTCTTTTTTGAGGGTTTAGAAAAATATTGTTTCCATCTTGCAATAAAGATACTTCAACAGAGATCACATCATGATTTGAGGCTTTCAAGACTTTGATATCATCAAATGAAAATTCTTCGATAGATTCGTCAATCAATATAGTTTCTCCGGGCGCGAGATTTAAATTTTTCTCATAGCTTAAAATACTATTGAAAGATATTGCTATAAATAATAATCCAAAACCTATGTGTGCAACAGCACTTCCAATATTAATAAATTTTTTATAAAAGAAATTGCTAAGAATTCTATATAAATAACTAAAAAGAATAAGCGACCCAGAGAAAATTCCTATGTATGAAAGAATTGAAAAAACTGCCGTTANATGCCAAACAACGTAAGTAAATATGAGTGATAGTATCATCGGTACTATTATTGAGGAAANAANGCTTTTAAATGGCTTGGAGCGTTGCCATATAGAATCAAGAGACGCCATAATAAAAATTGAAGCGATAAGAATTAATGGAGCAAAAATTGTGTTGTAATATGGAGGTCCAATACTTACTTTTTCTCCATTTACTGCTTCGATAATAAGTGGNTATGTTACTCCTAGAAAAATAGAGAAAATGCTTGTGATCATGAGAATGTTATTCATNGAAAGATACGATTCCTTAGAACCTGNTATTACAAACCTTGATACATTCAATGAAGGAACNCTATATGCAAAAATCCCCAATGCTAATAATGTAATCAAACCAGAGAAAATTAAAAGATATAAGCCTCTTTGAGGATCATTAGCAAAAGAGTGGACACTATCAATTATTCCAGATCTCACAATAAAAGCTCCAAAAAGGCTTAAAGCAAAGATTAAAATCCCTAAAAACATAGTCCAGGTTTTCAGAACATTTGATTTTGAGGAAGCATATAATGAATGCATAAATGCTGTGGCAGCAAGCCAAGGCATCAATGCAACATTTTCAACAGGATCCCAAAACCAATATCCGCCCCAACCAAGCTCATAGTATGCCCACCAACTTCCCAAAGTTATACCAATGGTTAAAAAGATCCATGCTACCAAAGACCAATTCTTAATATCTTTCTCCCATTCTAATTCGAAATTTCCATGAAAAAGATATGCGGTAATAAAGCTAAAGGAAATCACGAATCCTACATATCCTAAATATAACATTGGCGGATGTATTGCTAAGGCTGGATCTTGCAGCACTGGATTTATATCTGCACCCTCTATAGCACCAAACGGTAATATTCTCTCAAATGGATTGGATGTTAATAGTAGAAATAATAAAAAACCTAATATGATTAGACTTAGCATCAGTAAAGTAATTCTTTTTAAAGGATGGTTGCGATGAAGAGAATTGATAAAGAGGATGCTCCATGCTGTCAAAAATACTATCCAAAGAAACATTGATCCCTCATGAGCGCTCCAAATCGAGCTAATCTTATAAAAAATTGGCAATTGAGAGTTAGAGTGACTTGCTATATATGCAATTGAAAAATCATCATTTATTGAAAGATAAACGTACATTCCAAACGAAATAAAAACCAGCCAGCAAGCTTGATTAAACATTCTCAAGGAAAGACTCAATTGATTAGAATGAGTCTTGTCGAAAATAAAAAAGAAGTTGAAAATTAAGATTAAACAAAATATGACAACAGCCGATAAAGATAAAAAATGTGATATCTCGCCTATCATATTTTTGCTCCCTCAATCGAAAGTGCTGGGGGCATATAATTCTCATCATGTTTAGCAAAAATTTCTTCAGCTTCAAACATTCCATCAAGAAAATATCCTAAAACTACTACCCCACTATCTTCTTTAAATAAATCTGGAGGAACGCCATCAAAAATGACAGGTACCTCTTTGACAAAGTCTGTAGCGATGAATTTAATTGTTGTGCCATTCCTAATTATTGAGCCTGTCTTCACCATCCCACCTAATTTTATTCGATAGCCTGGTTTGATATCTGCCTCTAGCATTTCAGATGGAGTATAGAATAGATCCAATTTTGAATTTAGAGAAAAAAGAATTAATGAAATGCCTCCTGCAGACAANAAAAGAATAATAAAAAATTTCCAAAGACGATTTTTTCTAGCTTGGAGCATTTTTTATCTTAATTTTTCTTTTTACCCCTTTAATTCTATTTTTAGCAACTAGAAAACTCATAACGAGAATTGAAATAGCAATTGAATAGACCGACCANACATAAATGCCATGACCGTTCATGCCTATTATTTCGTTAACATTATTAAAAGCTATATCAAACATGATCTAGAACCCATTTTTTATTCTTTTCCCTACCCAATATATATGAACGACTAGTCAAAATACCAAGTGAAATTAGCGTAAAACCTAGACCAATTACTGAAATTATCAGCGGATATAACATTGACGGGTCAATTGAGCTTCCCCCTGATACTGAAATTGAAGCAGGTTGATGCAGTGTTGACCACCAATCAACAGATTTTTTTATAATTGGAATATTTACAACTCCTATAACTACAAGTATCGACATTAAACGATCAGACTTTTCCAAGTTAGAGAAAGATCCATGTAAAGTTAAAATACCAAGATACATAATGAATAATATTAAAGTTGAAGTAATCCTTGCATCCCACTGCCACCATGTTCCCCATGTAGGAATACCCCAAATTGATCCTGAGAATAAACCTATAAATGTAATCATTGCTCCTATGGGAGCTGCTGATTTAATTAAATACGCAGCCAGCCTCACCCTCCAAACAATATGCATAAGTGCACAAAGCGCCATGAAGAAATAAATAAGCTCGGCGAAAATTACTGCAGGAACATGAAGAAAAATAATTCTGTATGAATTCCCTTGAACTGCATCTGGAGGTGCAAATAACAAACCCCATGTCCATCCAATTATCAACATGGACAAACCAGTAAAAATAAATAAGGGATAAAGTGTCTTAGTTATTTGAACAAAACTTTTTGGAGAGGAAAATTTATGAATAAATGCTGAAATCACAACGGTATTATAAACCCAAGTTGGTTAATCTATGTGTGTTTTTAGTGCTGTTGAAATAATTAGTGGCATGATAGCTGAAATCAAAAAGCCCATTCCTATCATCAAAGAGATAATTTCTANAAAACCATTTCCGTATTGAATGCTTCTTATTGCCGTACCTAATAAAATAATTACTGGTAAGGCAAGTGGGAGNGAGGTTAGAACTCCCAACATAGCTCCCTTGTTNATTGACAAAGCATTACCAAATGCAAATAAATTGAATAACAAAAGATTTGAAAGGCTTAGTGATAAAAATACACTCNCGAAACTTTCAATTGCAACTCCATTCGCAACGGAAAATATTGCACCAATTAAAGCAATTGGAACACCAATAAAACATACGTATACAAAAATTTTAGACAATACAACTTTATAAAAATCTTGCTCTATTAGAAATTCTTGCTCAAGTGATCCATCCTCAAAATCTTCTTCAAACATACCCTCAGTGGCTAAAAATGAAGTCATTAATAAGGAAACAACGATAATTGAAAAATAAAACTTTTCTAGATCAAATTGTGAAATATCTATGCTCAATGGAAATGCTGTTAAAACAAGAATCATNATTAACATAGGTCCTAACCATGACTTTAGTTTGTAAAATAATTTTGANGATTCTATTTTTATTAATCTAAGCATTTGNTTTATCCAATTCTATNACCTGGCANTNAACGCTTGGTTGTATGTGTGAGGTGAGAATAAGCCCTGTTCCCTCAGATAGTTTTTGAACAAAAAAACTGTTCAATAGATCACTCGCAGCAGTATCTAAGCCAACAAAAGGTTCATCAAGTACTATTAGTTCTGAAGATTGAGCTAAAACTCTTATTAACGCTAATTTTTTTTGCTGACCAAAAGACAGATTAGCCGTAAGCTCATCTTGAACTTGAAATAAATTTAGCTTTTCTAACCATTCAAATGCGTTACTCAAAGAAGCATTACCAAATAATAACTGTAGGTTCTGAGCGGGTGTTAAGTAATTTTTAATTGCATTTTTGTGACCAAGATAGGAAATCTTTAAATCTTGGTTTTTATATTCAATTAAGCCCTTTGATAAAGAAGTTATTCCCAAAAGAATCTTTAACAAAGTGCTTTTACCAGAACCATTACCTCCTTTAATATGAAGGCCTTCACCTGAGTATACTTCTAGTGAAAGATTATGAAAAAGCATTTTTTCATTTATTTTATATGAGATATTTTGAGCTGAAATAAGCTTCATAATTTACTAATTTAGAATAGATTTTGCTCTTATTGTAAGGGATGGGAGTGGGTTTTGTGGATCTAATCGAAGATAAAATCTTCTGGCTAACTCTGAAAATGGATTAGAGCCAGTTTCTCCTAAACCGCCTACAGAGAAATATAATGATTTGGTAAAAAAAATTCCTTGTTCAATCTGAGGCACCTTATTAAAAAATGTATTCAACTTTCCAATACTTTGGAGTGCGCCTTTAAATTTATTTCCAAAATGATACCAGCCCCAAAATTGATATTTGCTTTTTGAAAAATTTAACAGCTGTTTTCTTGCAAGCTTTTTTGGGAAAGCTCCAGCAGGAATTATTGAGATCACATCAGATTGTAGTTCTGCAATTTTAGAATCTAGCAAAGATGGAAGCTCATCTAAAGAAGAGAAAGGGCATAGCAAACACTCTACCCCTTCTTCAATTTGATAGGATTTAACTTTTGAGAGCCTTTCTTTTGAGCCAATAATTATATACGTGACATCAGGAAAATCTCTTAACACACTGAATTATTCAGCTTTTGAGAATGCCTGCTCAATATCTGCAATTATATCGTCAACATGCTCAAGCCCAATCGATAGCCTGACATAACCAGGACTTACGCCAGCTGAAGTAAGCTCCTCTTCATTAAGTTGAGAGTGAGTGGTGCTTGCAGGATGAATTGCTAAGCTCCTAGCGTCACCAATATTAGCAACATGATAGAGCATCTCAAGCGAGTTAATAAATTTTTTACCAGCTTCCAAACCGCCTTTAATTTCAAAACCTAGAAGTCCACCACAACCTCCTAATAAATATTTATCAGATCTTTCTTTTGCTAAGCCAGAAGAAGTTCCGGGATAAGCAACTCTTTCAACCATAGGATGCTTTTCAAGGTATTCAGCAACTTTTTGACCATTTGCAGAATGCTCTCTCATTCTTATACTCAATGTTTCTAACCCTTGAATAAACATAAAAGCATTGAAGGGACTCATTGCAGCGCCCATGTCTCTTAAAAGAGTTGTTCTAGCTTTAAGAATATATGCTATCGGACCCAGAGGTTTTACAGCTTCTGTCCAAACGACCCCGTCATAATTAGGATCAGGCTCATTAAGCTTTGGTTGTCTTTGTGGATGAGCCTCCCAATCAAAATTACCTCCATCAACAATAACTCCGCCTATAGAAGTTCCATGACCACCTATATATTTTGTTGCAGAATGCACAATGACTGATACCCCGTGATCAAATGGNCTACAAATTAAGGGCGCAGCAGTATTATCGACGATCAATGGAATGCCAAGNGGTCTACCAATATCCGCAACCTCTTGCAAAGGAAATACTTGAAAACTTGGATTAGGAAGAACTTCACCATAGTATGCNCTAGTCCTTTCATCAGTAGCATCAGCAAAATTCTGAGGATCAGATGGATCAACGAATCTTACTTCTATACCCATATCAGAAAAAGGATTTTTAAATTGATTATATGTACCGCCATACAGTTGCGAGGAGGCAACGAAATTATCACCGTGACTACATAAATTTTGAATTGCATAGGCTGATGCACCCTGCCCTGATGCTAGTCCTAATGCAGCAACTCCTCCCTCTAGTGCTGCAATCCTATCTTCAAAGACAGCATTTGTAGGATTCATGATTCTTGAGTAAATATTACCTAATTCACCTAATGCAAATAAATTTGCTGCATGATCAGTGCTATCAAATTGATAGCTAGAGGTCATATGAATTGGAACTGTTACTGAATTTGTTGTTTCATCTTTTCTCCAGCCAGTGTGCAATGCAATAGTTGCAGGATTTGTGTACTTTTTATCACTCATTAATTTCTCCAGTAGATGTGCCTAAAATGCAAATAAAAATTTTTTATTACTAATTTATCATTATATTTAATTTTGATAATTAATCTAATGAATTTAATTTCGTAATTAAACTACAAATTAAAATTGCTTAAAGTATTAAATACACAGCTAACTTTTATTTTATTGACAATCTAATAGAAATATTTTTCAATGCACTACATATTTAATTTTAAGGTTAATCATGGCTAAAAAATACGTAAATTTTAGAGTAGGTGGATCTCCATACAAGGTTACTGATGATTATTCAGTTTGGACCAATGACCTACTTGGAAAAATAATTGCTAGTAAAACAGTAATTCAACCAGGTAAATCTACTATTGGGCATAGGCTAAGTGACTCTGATGTTGTTTATATAATAGTTAACGGCAGAGGCTTAATGGAAGTTATTGAATATATGAATTCAGAGGAAGGTCATGGCACAGATCCAAGTCAGGGGATTGAGCATCAAGACTCATTTGAATTAACCGCCGGAGATGTAATTCTTGTCCAATCAGGTGACTTTGTTAAAGTTGTGAATGAATCCGAACATGACCAACTTACATACCTAAGGGTATTTGATAGAGAGGGCTGGAGAGTTGAGCCTAGTTAGGAATTCTAGATTCTTCTGATAGTTTTGAAACGGCCTCGTCAATAGAGTAAGTTTCTGTTTGATTTTGACTTAAATTACGAATAGAAACTGTCTGAGCAGACACCTCTTCTTTTCCAATAACTGCCATAAAAGGTACTTTAGCGTTACTATGTTCTCTGATTTTATAACCTATCTTTTCATTTCTTAAATCTAAATCAACCCGCAGATTAAACTCATCAAACTTTTTCTTTAAAGTCATAGCATATTCATTTACTTCTTCAGTAACAGTCAATATAGCTAATTGTGTAGGAGCCAACCATAGAGGCAATTTACCAGAATAGTTTTCAATTAAAATTCCAATGAACCTTTCAAAAGAGCCTAAGATTGCTCTATGCATCATTACTGGTTTATGTTTTGAACCATCTTCGCCAATATATTCTGCATCAAGTCTATCTGGCAGATTAAAATCTGCTTGAAAAGTTCCGCATTGCCATTCGCGACCAATTGCATCAGTTAGAACGAAATCGAGTTTTGGACCATAAAAGGCTCCCTCTCCTGCTTCGACTATATAAGGAATATTGAGTTTTTTGATTGCAGATTCTAAAGCTGATTCTGCCCTGTCCCATACTTCATCAGAGCCAACTCTAGTTTCTGGCCTTGTTGACAATTTGATATCAAAAGTTTCAAAACCAAGTTCAGTGTATATCTCGGACAACAACGATATAAAATCAGCGGTTTCACTTTCTATTTGATCCTCAGTACAAAAGATATGCCCGTCATCTTGCGTAAAACCTCGGACCCTCATCAAGCCATGCATAGTTCCAGAGGCTTCATATCTATGACATGATCCGAACTCAGCGAGCCTTACTGGAAGATCTCTATAGGATTTAAGACCTTGATTATAAACTTGAACATGACAAGGACAATTCATTGGCTTAAGTGCATTCACTCTCTTTTCATTCGCATGTTCTTCATCAATTTCTGTGATGAACATATTTTCGCGATACTTATCCCAATGACCAGAGGCCTCCCAAAGCTTTCGATCAACAACCATGGGTGTATTAATCTCTTCATAACCATTAGCAATTTGTTTTCTGCGAACATAGTCTTGCAAAGCTACATACATGGACCATCCTTTTGCGTGCCAAAAAACCATTCCAGGCGCCTCTTCTTGCAAATGAAACAAATCCATTTCTTTAGCAAGTTTTCGATGATCACGCTTTTCTGCCTCGTCTAAAAGAGTTAAATACTTTTTTAGATCTTTTTCATTTTTCCAGGCTGTGCCATAAATCCGAGATAGCATTTCATTTTTTGAATCTCCCTTCCAATAAGCACCAGCAATTTTGGTAAGTTTAAAAGCTCCAACTTTATCTAAGCTTGGTAAATGAGGGCCTCGACACAAATCTATAAAGCCAGTATCGCCCTGATTATAAAGTTGAAAGTTATCTTCTTGCTCAGACTCTTCGATGATCTTAACTTTGTAATCTTCTTTGATATCAGCAAAATTCTTTATGGCTTCTTTCTTCGAATGAATCGTTTTTGTAATATCAGATTTTTCAGCAACAATTTTCTTCATCTCTTTCTCAATTTTTGGTAAATCGTCAATAGAGACTCTTTCATCAGATAAAAAATCATAATAAAAGCCATTTTCAATGGTTGGACCGATGGCTAGCTTAGCTTTTGGATATAAGTTTTTTATTGCGCGTGCTAACACTTGCGCTGCAACTGTATGACGCATAATTTCAAGGCCTTCATCTGAATCAAGTGTATATACAGAAATATTTGCATCCTCACTAACAGTATCACTCAAATCTCTTTGACTGCCATCGACACTAAATGCAATGGCTGCTTTGGCAAGACCTGCTCCAATCATGCTTGCAATCTCGTGGCCACTTACGCCAACAGGAACTTGTTTCTGAGATCCATCAGGAAGTGTGATTGTAATTTCTTTGCTCATTTAATAGCCCTTGCGCACTATTCTAATATTTTTAAACTTAAAGGTATATTTTAACTATAACTTTTCATTACTGTGGCTTTAATTTAATATGTTGAAATTAAAAATTTAGGAGAAAATCTCATG
>JGI24820J26691_1000230_pt1 | contig 16376 bp, 18 predicted proteins | sample METZYME_5_50m_FD_26691 | JGI IMG/M metagenome (IMG submission 26691) | reverse complement strand
ATAGCTGTTTTTTTCGTTTTGGTTGTTGCAGCTGCTGAAGTAGTTGTTGGTCTTGCNATAATTGTTTCTATATTTAAGAAACAAGAATCCGCTTCTGTAGATATGTTGAGTGCTTCGAAAGGGTAATTGTGGAAATCTTAATTTTAGGTGTCATTCTAATTCCTCTTCTTACTTCTTTATTTTTAAAAGTAACGAGTAAATTTCTTAATGAATTGTTAACAAATTTTGTAACTTTGAATGCAGCAATGTTATCAGTTGGCATATCATTTTTTCTCTTTGGGTACATTTTCTTAGATAAATTTAAACCTCTAAAATTCGAGTTATTTGAATGGTTTCCAAATCCAGAAATAATTTTTGAATTTTATCTTGATGGCCTGTCTGCAGTCATGATGGTTTTGATATGTGGTTTAAGTCTTGTAATACAAATTTTTTCAACCTCTTATATGAGTAAAGATGAAAAGTATACGAAATATTTCGAGTATTTTAATTTTTTCGTCTTTTCAATGTTACTTTTAGTTTTATCAGGAAATTTTTTGGTGATGTTTTTTGGTTGGGAGCTTGTAGGGTTAAGTTCTTATCTTTTAATATCATTTTGGTCAGAAAAAAAATCTGCATCTAAAGCTGGCAATAAAGCATTTATTTTAAATAGAATTGGTGATTTTGGATTTCTAATAGGCCTTATGATGATATTAAATCATTTTCAAACATTTAATTTCTTAACTATATTTGATTCAACCTTGCAAGCTAGACCTGAAAACCTAGATATCATGGTATTGTTTTTACTTCTAGGAGCTTTTGGAAAATCTGCACAATTTCCTTTATTTAGCTGGTTACCAGATGCGATGGAGGGACCAACACCAGCTAGCGCCTTGATTCACGCTGCAACTATGGTTACTGCAGGGGTATTTATGCTTGTAAGGATCTCTCCNATGTTACAGTTCTCTGAACTGGGAGCAATTACGATAATTAGCTTTGGTCTCTTAACAGCCTTAATTGCAGCTTTCTCAGCGATAAATCAAGATGATATAAAGAAAGTTCTAGCATATTCAACAATTTCACAACTTGGTTTTATGTTTATTGCAATTGGAGCAGGAGCATATGTTGCAGCGATATTTCATCTCGTTACACACGCATTCTTTAAAGCATTATTATTTCTCGGAGCTGGGGCAGTAATACATGAAATGCACCATGAGCAAAATATTTACAAAATGGGTGGTTTAAGAAAAAGAATGCCCATTACAGCTGCAATGATGGGTATTGGCACCTTAGCAATTTCAGGTATCCCACCATTGGCAGGTTTTTGGTCTAAAGATGAAATTCTTGCCTCAGTTTTTTCAAAAGGAGGAATTTATTATGGATTTTGGGCTCTTTCCCTTTTAGCCGCATTTATGACTGCATTTTATATGGGAAGACACTGGCTGTTAATTTTTGTTAAAGAGCCTGATAAAAGTAATGAAGAAATTAAAGAAGCTCCTAAAAATATGACAAGACCATTGATACTTCTTGGAATTTTTTCAATATTTATAGGTTTTATTAATACTCCATTCTTTCATGGTTTAGAAAAAGTGTTACATGAAACTCTTCATAATGTAGAAGTAACTCATCTACCAAAGGGTATAACTTTAGCAATTTTGGCACTATTGTCGATTGGCGCCGGATTTTCTGGACTTGGTCTTGCATATTTGATTTATATATTTGATATCGTTGCCTACTTTAAGCTGAAGATTCCATTAACAAATGAAATTATGAAGCTATCCAAAGATGTTCTTTATTTAAATAAGATTGGAAATGCAATTTTTGTAAGAGGTTTAAAAGCTTTTTCAAGAAGAGTAGCCGTAACTTTTGATGCTATGACAATAGATGGATTAATTAATGGAGTTGCTAAATCCTTTTTTAAATCATCTCAGCAAATCTCCTTAATACAAACAGGTCTTGTAAGAAATTATGTTGTTTATTTTGGACTCTTTATGCTGGTGCTAATTTTTGTATATCTTTTCTCTCCAGGAGTATTAATTTGATTAGCTTAGCTTATAGTTTCATCATCCTTCCCATCATCAGTTCTATTTTTATATTTATTATTCCTAAAAAGAGAAACGAATTATTTAGACCACTAACAATTTTTTTAAGTCTGGTCCCTCTAGGCCTCTGTCTTTATATGTTTATTAATCAAGATTTAAAATCTAGTTTTATTGTCGTTGATTCAATTTCTTGGATTAGTGCATACGGGATAAGTTTATTCATTGGTTTTTCAGGAATGTCTTTTTTGCTAGTAACCTTGAATTGTTTACTTGTTCTGTTGTCGGTCCTTTCTGTAAATCAAACACATGGAGAAAGTAAGGGCTTTTTAGGATCGATAATGCTATTACAAGCATCAGTAAATGGAGTATTTTTAGCTGGTGATTTAGTCTCTTTATTCATTTTTTTTGAAGCTTTATTGATTCCAATGTATTTTTTAATGGGTATTTGGGGTGGAGAGAACAGAAGATATGCAACTATAAAATTTATTTTGTATACAGTGTTTGGATCCATTTTCATATTAGCTGGGACAATATATACAGGAGTTTTAAGCTATCAGTCTTCCGGGGCCTTTGCTTTAGATTTTCAAACGATAGCAAATATGACTTTTACTGAAAATCAATCGAAATTATTATTCCTCTTATTTACTTTTGGATTTCTTATTAAGGTTCCTCTTTTCCCACTACATACTTGGTTACCAGATGCACACGTAGAAGCACCAACTGCAGGAAGTATCCTTTTAGCCGGTGTTCTTTTAAAAGTTGGAGCTTATGGATTGTTACGTGTGTCAATTCCATTTTTTACCCTAGGATTTCTTGAGTATCAATTTTTAATCGCTTTCTTATCTGTATTTGGAATAATTTACGGAGCGGTTGTAGCTATTGTCCAAATTGATATTAAAAAACTTATTGCATATTCATCAATCAGTCATATGGGTTTCGTAATGTTAGGTATTTCGGCTGGTAGATATTTAAGTTTAGAAGGGGCAATCATACAAATGATAAACCACGGAATCACTTCAGGTGCACTTTTTATGCTTGTTGGGTTTTTATATGATAGAAGACATACAAGGAGGATTTCAGATTTTGGTGGTATCAAGAAATCTATGCCCTTATATGCAGCAATATTTTTATTTACCTCATTTGCTTCTATTGGATTACCAGGCCTTAATGGTTTTGTAGGTGAATTTATGATTTTAATGGGAAGCTTTCCAACTTTTCAGATTCTTTCATCAGTGGCAGCTTTTGGAGTAGTTCTTGCAGCAATTTATATGTTATGGGCCTATCAGAGAATTTTTAATGGCCAATTAAATAATGATGAAAATGCCGTTCTATCAGATCTGAATCCCAAAGAAATTATTGCAGTGGGACCATTGCTTGTTTTGATGCTATTTATAGGAATTTATCCAAGTTTCATTGAAGGTTATGTAGTCCAGGATGTTTCCGTTATTTTTGAAACCATAAATATTTACACTGAGGTTTCAAAGTGAGTGCAGTTGCAGAAGCAATTGGGTTTAATTTAATTGTTATCTCTCCGACAATAACTTTAGTTATTACGGCCCTAATTCTATTATTTTTTACAATAACTATTAAAACAAATGAAACAGTAAAACAGGTTATAACAATTTGTGGTATATTATTCACAATTTTTTGCGTATTTTTGAAATTTGGATTATTTTTACAAAATGGAATAAGTTCTTATTTCACTCAAAAAATTCTATTAGATGAATTTTCTCTTTTCGGCAATGTTTTAATTTCATTAATTTTATTATTCAACTTTATTCCAATTTGGGAATCGTCCTCTTTACTTAAAGAAAAGACAACAGAGGCAATAATTTTAATTTTAATGAGTGCTGCAGGATTCATGTTAATGATTGATTCAGAGAATCTCATTATGCTTTTTATTGGTCTTGAGATAGGTTCCATTAGTCTATATGCTCTTGCTGGTTTAAATAGGGGCGATAAATTAAGTAATGAAGCTTCTTTAAAATATTTTCTCTTAGGTTCTCTTGCTTCTTGCATTTTAATATATGGAGTCTCATTAGTTTATGTATCGTTTGCTGTTCAGAGTGTATATAATTTTGCTCTAGCTTTAAGCTATGTTGGTCCAGATGTAGTTCCTTTAACTACATCTATTGGCATGATATTAATTTTTGTTGGCTTGCTATTTAAAATCGCAGCAGCTCCTTTTCAGTCTTGGGCTCCAGATGTTTATCAAGGTTCACCGACAGGATATGTAGGTTACATGGCTTCGATTGCAAAAGTATCATCGTTTATTGTGATTGCTAGATTATGTCAAGTTTCTCTGAGGTTGATGCCTAATGAGTTCGACTCCTTCTTTCTAATTGTCGTAATACTTTCAACAATTATTGGATCAGTTTTTGCAACGGTGCAACAAGATCTAAAGAGACTTTTGGCATACAGTGGGGTAGTGCAGTCTGGATTCATACTTTCAGGTATAGTTTCTGGAGTAAATGGAACGAGTGCCTCTATGTTCTACCTATTTACATATATCATTCAATTAACTGGAATTTTTGCAATTTTTTCAATAGTTAATGGTAGATTGTCATCTGATTTTCTAATTGAAGGAATCCAAGGATTGATTATCAACAATAGATTTCTTGCTACGACATTTTGTATTTTNATGCTTGGACTTGCAGGAATTCCCTTAACAAGTGGCTTTGTATCAAAGTTTATTTTGCTTACAAACCTGTGGGCTTATGANAAATATCTTTTAGTAACTATTCTTTTGTTATCTACAGTCGCCGGTTTTTATTTCTATCTAAGACCTATATGGATTGCAACTATTGAAAAAACAGAAACTCCGGTTGAAACACTAAAATTGAAAAAGACTGAATACTTATTAATAAGTTCTTTGGCAGCATTGACCATATTTTTTGGTCTCGTTCCAAGTTCATTAATAAATATTTCGAGATGGGTAGTACAGAGTTATCTATGAACTTAATTTTTACAAACAGTCCACCAGTTTTCCTTCATCAGGGAGGTTGGGATGAAATGTTAATGTTTTTAATTCCTGCTCTTCTTCTTACCTGGCTAAGAAAAAAGCAAAACTCTCAAGATAATGAATCCTAACTTGTAAGATGAAATCATGATTGAAATCAAAAACTTAACAATGAAATACAAAAACGGCAAAGGGGTGTCAGATATAAATATTTCTGTTGATAATGGTGAAGTAAAAGGCTTACTTGGTCCTAATGGTTCAGGAAAATCAACGACGATGAGAAGTTTAATGGGTTTTTTGAGATCTTCNGANGGCTCTCTTTCAGTAGAAGGAATCAATACATTAGAAAATCCTGTTGAAGCAAAAAAAATAATTGGATATTTACCTGGAGACCCCCAACTTCCACAAAATCTTAGTTCTAAATCTTTATTTAAACTTGGTGCTGACATGAGAGGTCAAACTACTGAATATGCAATGGATTTAGCAGAGAAGTTCGAACTAGAAGTTGATCAATCTTTAAAAGAATTATCCAAAGGAAATAGACAAAAAGTGGCGATAATCTTAGCAGTACAGCATAAACCAAAGGCTTTAATTTTAGATGAGCCAACTTCTGGTTTAGATCCATTTCACCAGAGGTCATTTTTTGAAATAATTGAAGAATTTTCTAATAATGGAGCATCCATACTTTTATCATCCCATATAATTTCTGAAGTTGAAAAAGTTGCAAAGTCAATGGCGGTATTAAGAGATGGTGTCAAAGTTTATGATGAAACTTATGAAACATTTTTAAGCAAAGCACAAGAAGAAGGAAAAGATTTAGAAGACGCTTTCTTTTCGTTTTACGACAGAAAGGAATCTAATGTTTAATTACCTTAAATATATGATTACCGTACCAAGAAAATTTATTTTAAACTGGGCAATATCAGGAGGAGCGTACCTATTGATACTTCCATTGGCTTTTGCAAATTCAAGCGTAGAAAGCCTACTTATTGATGGACAAAGAGAAGCTTTTAGGGGTATGTCTGAGAATGATACAGTTATGAATCTGCTTGGAATACAAGACTGGGATAATGTTTTTACATTAGAGGGAATGGTAACAACTTATTTTCTGGTTCCATTTGTGCCACTTTTAATTGGTACAGCAACGATCATACTTTTAAATAAATTAGGTTCAAAAGCAGAAGAAGATGGAACGTTTGAATTTGTTGCAGCATTACCAATGACAAGATCAACTATTTATTTATCACAAGCAATTCTTACAGTCCTCTTTGGTTTATTTGTTACTTTTGCATGGACAAATATAATGTTTATTCCAATAGCAACTATGGAACTTAGCCAGACACTTGATTACGCACCTTTNATGAAAGCTACACTACAAGCTGCATTAGCTGGTGTAAGTTTTGGAGCATTAGGATTTGCTCTTGGAACTTTTACAGGCAAGTCCTCAATGGCATGGGCTTTTGGAGGTGGGTTGATGGCATTCGAATATTTAACAAACTCATTAGCTGGGACAAATGATTTCTTCCAATGGTTTGATGATAATCTCTCATCGTTTGGGGCATACGGAAATCCTTATCAAGATGGTTTAGTTGGTGAAGATATACTGCTTGTTGTGGGAAAAACTTTGATATTCTTAGCAATAGGTTTTGTTGGATTTAGAAACAGGTCTTTAAATCTTCGATAAATTTTTACATACTAAAGTTTCAATAGCTTAAAATAAATACATGCCACTTTATTCAAGAACAATCACTGTTAAAGGAGATATCGAATCTGCTTTCGATTTTGTCGCTGATTTTAGAAATCTAGAAAAATGGGATACAGCAAGTACAGCTGAGCTAATTACAAATGAGCCAATCAGAGAGGGATCTGTATTTAAAGCAAAAACATCTTTTAATGATAGAGAAATGATTATAAATTATGAGGTAATTGAATGGGGTGCGCCTTTGAGAGCTTCACTAAAAGCAGATACAAAAAACTTTACTTTAATCGACACAATATTTTTATCTGCAAACTCTAGAGGTACTGAACTTACCTACTCTGTGGAGGTAAGATATAAGGGAATTTTTATGATAGTAGGACTATTTTTTGGTCCTATATGGACAAAGTTAATGAATACACAAATAAAAAATCTTGAGGCAGTTCTTGGTCCGGCCTAAATTAATTTTTTTATTAGTATTTCTACTTACAATAAGCTGTCAACCAAGCGAGAATATGTATATGAGTGGTGAAATTAATGAATTTCCTTCAATTGAAGGAAATAATCTTAATAAAGAAAAAAAAGTTGTACCAGATGATTTTGTGAATAAAGATTTAATAATCATCGTAGCTTTTCAACAATGGCATCAAGGTTTGGTTGATCAATCAATTAATCTTTTAGAAAGTAATGAGATGGATTTGACTCATAACATAATTGAAGTTCCAACAATTAGAAAAACAAATAAGCTAAATGAAATATATTTAGATGGCGTAATGAGAGCTGGGATTAGAGACGATAGGATAAGAAATCGAACAATTACAGCTTATCTTAATAAAGAGGAGTTTAAGAAAGATCTTGATATACCAAATGAGGATACAATTTATTGGTTTTTAATTGAAAAAGGTTCTAACAACATTTTGATCCAAGGTGAAGGAATTATTACTGAGAGAGAATTAGAAATAATTCAATCTTATTAAATATTTATTGTTGCTAAGTACACAACTATTAATGCACTTAATAACATCACCCCATTCAACATACCTCTTAATGCGGAACTTAACTTTGAAGCATAACTATGGAGGCCTATAGTTAACCCAGCAAAAATTAGAACAAGTAGTTCAACCCCCCAAGTCGATATAGAATTTTCAACGATAAGAAAAATTCCTAGACCACTTATAAGTGCTAAAGTATAAGAACCCCAGGAAAGAGTACTAAAAGTTTTTCTCAAAGTATTAGTTGTATTCCTCGTAGGATCAATTTTATATAATTTTGGTGCGAACATTGCCCACATAACCATCGACCCCAACCATATTGAAAGTCCAATCATGTGAGAAAATTTTAATATATTTTCCATATTTATATCATACAAAAGGATAAAGATAAAAATAAAAAGGTAATATAAAAACATGGCAAAACTTTATTTTTATTATGCAGCTATGAACGCTGGAAAGAGTACTAACTTACTTCAATCTGCACACAACTATGAAGAGAGAAGTATGAAAACTTTGATTTTTACTCCAAAACTTGATGATCGTTTTGGTGAAGGAAAAGTAACTTCCCGAATCGGGCTTGAAAGAAATGTTGAAAGATTTGAGGGTGAGGATGATTTATATGTATGGTCTGCACACGAACATCAAAGAGAAAAAATTTCATGTATATTAGTAGATGAAGCTCAGTTTTTAACTCCCAAGCAAGTATTACAACTTTCTTTAGTAGTTGATAAATTAAAAATACCTGTACTTTGCTATGGATTAAGAACAGACTTTAGGGGAGAGCCATTTCCTGGAAGTATATATTTACTTGGATGGGCAGATGAGTTAATTGAACTTAAAACTATTTGTAAATCTGGAAAAAAAGCAACCTTCAATGCTCGTTTAGATGAAAATGGAAATAGAGTTACCGAAGGAGACCAAATATCTATTGGGTTAAATTATGAAGCTCAGGCAAGAGATGTATTTGAATTAGATAAAGTTTCTCCAATTGACTATCAGATACCTGAAGCTAACTAGAGTTTGCTTTTTCTAAAGGAGGCTCAGGCCTAGTTGCTAACCACACACAAAGTGCAACCCCAAATGAACCAAAAATTAAATCCCCAACTAGAGAAAATACTAAAAAAATTGTCAGTGCAAATGTTGGAACGATCATAAGAATAGCAAGTTTTTTTGCTCGTCTTGATAATCCCCTATAGGTTTTCCAATTAAGAATCATAGGACCAAAAAGTCTATGATTTTCAAGCCAATTTGTAAATTTATCTGAGCATTTTGAAAATGCCCATGCAGCAATAAGAATAAATACGGTGGTTGGAAGACCAGGAATTAAGATACCTACATACCCCAGAGATAGTGACAAAATTCCTATAGTGAAAAAAAATGGTTTATGAATTTTTAAAAATACTTGAGGGAAAAATCGATAAATTATAATTAAAACAAAAATTCCTACACCTATATAAAGAAATAAATTTCTTGGAATTTGTTGTAAGAAATCTTCCATCTTTAATTATTAAATATATTTGAGATAATCATAAGCTGTTTCAGCTAACGAAGACTCTTTTGGCAATAAATTTATCGACACCAAAAAATTCATTGCCATTTGTACTTATAGTTATCGAAAAATCACCAGCATCGGCTACGTTTAGTTTTGATCCTGGAAGCATCTCATGTGATTGTAAAAAATCTATCATAGATGGATCTCTTTTTAGTTCCTCGGTAATTTTTTCAATAGAGTATGTTTTATTCGTCTCAACATTAAGTAAATTTTTCATATTTTTTTCTTGATATCTAGAGTGAGGGATTGGATTTCCAAAGGGTCCTGTTTTTGGATTTCCTAACATCTTTAACATTGCTTTTTCAGTTACTGGACTTAAAACGTCTTCCCATCGACTTGTTTCTTTATAGACTTGATCCCATGGTAGATTCAAAACTTCGGATAAAAATCTTTCTGTGATTCTGTGCCTTCTAGATATACACTTTGCCAAACATAAGCCAGTTTCAGTAAGTTGAAGATTATCATTCAACTTGATTAAACCACTGTTTTGCATTCTTCCAACAACTTGTGAAACATTTGCACGACTTACTCCTAACCATTCCGCAACCCTTGTTTGTTTTATATCTATACCAACCTCTTGAAGGTGAAATATTGCTTCTGCATGGGTATAAAAAGATTTTGGAAATTTCTCTACCTCTTCATGGGTTAGAATACTTTCATCATTATTTGAATTTGGAGTATTTAGTTCATCTATCTGCATATGTAATAATGTTAACAGGTATTAACATTTTGGCGATTTTGAATGTTTTCTAGAACACTGGACAACCAACAACTGCAGTAAGAGCGATAAAAGCTAACCAGATAAGTGGCTCGAACTTTGTAATTATTTTTGGGTTATTATCAATCTCTTTAATATTGTTATCCATTTCTTTTATCTTAATATTCATGTAAAATAAATGTATGGCTTGTCCATTTGCTTACTTGTTATTTGCTTTTATGTGGGTTGTGCGGAATGGTGGAAAACTACTTCCTAGAGCAGCTCGTATTAAGCAGTTTTCAAAGCTTTAATTCTAAATTTCTTTGCATCTTCAACAATTGAAACCAAAAGATCAATCGTATCATTTGATTCATTTAGACATGGAATATAAGTCATTTTTTCACCGCCAGCATCAATAAAGGTTTTTCTTCCTCGAATATCTATCTCTTCTAAGGTTTCTAAACAATCAGATATAAAAGATGGGCAAAGTACGCCAATTGATTTTGCACCTTCATCAGGTAATACCTCCAACCTCTTATCTGTAAATGGAGTAAGCCAACCAGGTCCTATTCTAGATTGATAAGCGATCTCCCAATCAGTAGATTTTAACCCTAATTCTTTCGCAATTTTGATTGAAGCCTGAACTGTATGAGCTTTGTAACAGTCTGCCGATCCAAGTTCATCAACTTCACAACACTCTTTGTTTGAAAAACAATGTGAACCGGTTTCATCAGTTTTCTTTGCTTGTCTTTTTGGGATCCCATGATAACTAAAAACTAATTTATCAAATTTCTCAGTAGTAATATATTCTCTAACTTTATTAGATACGGCTTTTATGTACTTATCATTGTTGTAAAACGGTTTAATAAAGAATAGTTCTGCTTTAGGTATTATTTCGTTTGCCAGTTTTTCAACTTCAACCTGTGTAGTAATTGTTGTTGCCATCGCATTATGAGGATATAAAGGCACTACATATATTTTATTAAAGCCATTTGCTTTTAAATTTCTTAAAGCATTCTCAATACTTGGAGATTCATATCTCATGGCTATTTCAACATGCCATCCAGTTTTTTTGATGAGTTTTTCTTTTATTTTAAAAGTTGAAATGATTAAGGGCGACCCTTCATCTGTCCAAATTTGTTCATATGCATGCAGAGTTTGTTTAGGTCTAAAAGGTAAAATAAAAAGTTTGAGTAATAATTGCTGTAAAACCTTAGGAATATCAACTACATAATCGTCAGATAAGAAAACATTTAAGTATTTTCTTACACTTTTTTTGTTTAACTCTTTAGGAGAGCCAAGATTGACTAATAAGACAGCTTCTTTTATTTTCATACTGATTTAATTATTTTAACTTTTAATTTTATAAATGATAATTTAAAAAATTTTTTAAAATAATTCCTATTAACTTGGTTTGTTAACTACTATTAACAGCATACAAGCTAATAAAGGAATTAAATTGAACAAAAAATTTATTGCTTTGATTTCTGTAATGCTAATGGTTTTTGCAGCATGTGCTTCCGAAGGTGAAGCAGGGCCAGCGGGACCAGCAGGTGAGGCAGGACCAGCAGGTCCAGCAGGTGAAGTTTCTCAAGCAGCTATAGATGCTGCAGTTGAAGCTGCACTCGCCGAGCCAGAGGCAGAAGTTGGAGGAACACTTGTTATTTATAGTGGAAGAAAAGAGAGCTTAGTCGCTGATGTGATTGCAGCTTTTGAAGCTTCTTCAGGAGTAGATGTCGAAGTAAGGTATGCAAAGAGCGCTGCTTTAGCTGGAACATTAGAACTTGAAGGTGCAATCAGCCCAGCTGATGTATTCTTTTCACAAGATCCAGTAAGTCTTGGCGTAGTAGCCAAAGCAGGTCTATTTGATAGATTGCCTGCTGATATATTGGACAATGTTCCTTCATGGGCTGTAGATAGAAATGGTTTTTGGGTTGGTACATCTGGAAGGTCACGATCACTCGTTGTAGACACAAGAGATGTTACTGATGCTGAACTACCAGGAGATATTTATGGTTTAGCAGATGAAAAGTTTAGAAACAGACTTGGACTAGCACCAACAAACTCATCATTTATTGCAATGATTGCATGCATGATTGAGTCTGACGGTGAAGAAAAAGTTCTCGAATGGTTAACAGCAATCAATGGTCTTGGATATACAGAATATCCAAAGAACTCACCTCAAGTTGCAGCAGCAAATGCTGGTGAGCTAGACATTGGAATGATTAATCATTACTACACATTAAGAGTATTAGCTGAAGAGCCAAATGCTCAAATGAAGAATGTGTACTTAGATGGTGGTTGTGGCGCTATGGTTATGCCAGCAGGTGCAGGTGTTTTGTCAACAAGTCAAAACAAACCAGCTGCTTTAGCATTTATTGAATATTTACATTCAACAAGTGCTCAAGAGCATTTTACTAATACTGTTTATGAGTTCCCTCTCGTTGCCGGTATAGCACCAAACGCTTTACTTCCAGATATTAATAGTTTGAATTCTCCATCGAATTTGAACTGGTCAGCGTTAGCACTTTGGCAGGAAAAAGCTGTTGAATTGATAGCGCAAGCAGGTTTCTAGTCAGTCATTAAATTAACTAGTAAGCTCGAAACCGAATAGAATTCTGGCCAGGGGTTTCTCTGGCCAGAATTTTTCTTTTGTTATCTCAAAATCAAATATATTCTTAAACCTATGAGGATTCCCAAGAGTTTATTAACGATAAATTCATTAATTTTATTTACTTTTATCGCACCTATAATTTATATGCTTTGGCGATTTGTAAATTTTTCTAGATCTTTATCAAGTTTTTTTCAATCTTGGAACGTTTTTAATTTAATGTTTAATACAATAACAGTCTTTTTTGCGGTTGTTTTAACAAGCGTTTTGGTTGGTTTATTAATCTCAATAGTTACTGTGAGATTTGAATTCAAGGGCTCAAAAATACTATTTACGTTATGTGCACTACCACTGGTAATACCTTCATATATAGGTGCCCTAACTTATATATCAGCGTTTTCTCCAAAAGGTTTGTTTGTACAAATTTTTAACAGATACGGTATTAATGAAATTGCTGGTATTGAGGGATTTCTAGGAAGTTGGCTTGTTCTAACTCTCTTCACTTATCCATACGTACAATTAATTTGTAGTAGTGCTTTAAGAAATCTTGACTCAACTGTGGAAGACGCAGCTCGGTCGTTAGGTGTAAATCAATTTAAAGTTTATACAAATGTTGTCATTCCTAGACTAAAAAAACCAATTATATATTCAAGCTTGTTAGTTGGACTTTATGTGATTTCTGATTTTGGAGCAGTATCTTTAATGAGATACTCAACTGTTACAAAAGCAATTTATGCATATTATGAATTTAGTATTCTTGGCGATCCTGTGATTTTTTACTCAAGCTTACTTATAGTCCTAGCTTTACTGATTAGTTTTATCCAAAGAGGATCAGCAACTTCAAGATCTGCTAAAGTATCGGGCACTCCAAGAGTCCCGAAAAAAGTAAAACTTGAAAAAAATGGAAAAATATTAATTTATTCATTCCTTGGAGTCATTATCTCTCTTGGTCTGATAATCCCTGTAGCAGTATTAAGTTTTTGGTTATTTAGGGGTCTTTATTATGGTACCGATGTTACTTCATCGATTCCGGGTATTCTGGGTTCCTTTTCTGCATCAATAGTAACTTCACTTCTTGCAATTATTATTTCAATGCCAATTGTTATATTGATCTCCCAATATAAGTCAAGATTTGGAGACATTCTAGAAAAAATAATGTTGTCACTATATGGATTACCTCATTTAGCAGTTGGTGTATCGATTTTATTTATTTCAATAAAGATATTTCCAAGTGTTTATCAAAGTTTCTTTGCTTTAGTAATTTCTTATTTAATTGTTTTCTTGCCACAAGCTATTGGAGGAGGTCAAGCCTCAATGGAGCAAGTAAAATCCAATTATATTGAAGCAAGTTTAGGTCTTGGTCGTTCAAAGTTAGAAACATTCAGAAAAGTTACATTTCCTCTCATATATAGAGGTTTATTTGCCGGGGGTGCACTCGTTTTTTTATCAACGATGAAAGAACTGCCACAAACACTTCTTTTAAGACCGACAGAATATAACACGATGGCAGTGGATGTCTGGTCTTTCGCATCTGAGGCAATGTTCACACAAGCAGCATTTTCTGCTTTTATTTTGTTGGCAATAAGTGCAATCCCTACTTATATATTAAGTACAAGGAATTTAACAATTTAAAATGGTATTCGATAATTTAATTATAAGAGCAAGATCCTTATCAAAATCCTATGGGGATGAAAACGTTTTAACAGATTTTAATTTAGATATTTGGTATGGATCAATATTTGGAATTTTGGGTGTTTCAGGTTCTGGTAAGACTACGGCTTTAAGATTATTAGCCGGATTTGAAAGTCCAGATCAGGGAACTATTGAAATGCATAATAATATAATTTTTAATGAAAAAATAAATATTCCACCTGAAGAAAGAAAAATTGGGATGGTTTTTCAAGATTATGCTCTATTTCCGCACCTAACAGTTGAAAAGAACATAGCTTTTGGTTTATCTAAAGAAGAAATTAAAAATGGAAGATTAGATGAGGTCATCGATATGACTAATTTAAATTTATATAGAAAAAAATTTCCTCAAGATATATCTGGAGGTCAGCAACAGAGAGTAGCACTCGCAAGAGCTTTAGCTCCAAAGCCAGAAGTGATACTTTTAGATGAACCGTTTACAAGTCTGGATGCTCAGATGGCGAGGGATCTTAGAGAAGAAGTTGTTTCTTTATTGAGGGCCACTAAAACAACCGGAATTATAGTAACTCATGATCAGGAAGAAGCACTATCAGTTTGTGATATTGTGAGCGTTTTGGAAAATGGTAAAGTTATACAGAGCGCAACTCCTCAGGAGATATATCTAAATCCAATCAGTCAAACTGTCGCAAATTCTGTGGGAGATCCAAATATCATTAAGGGATTTTCAACAAATGGAAGGGTAAAAACTTCATTAGGAACATTTAACTCTGCATATGAGGGTGAGTTGGACGTCTCAATTAGGCCTGAATGCATTGAGGTAAATCTTGATTCAAAGGGAGATTATATTGTTAAAGAATGCATTTTTTATGGACATGATCAAGTAATATCTTTTGAAAATCAAAATGGGGAGATCTTTAGAGCAAGATCTTTACCATCTATGATTTTTGAACCAGGTGACAAAGTTTGTATTGACGTTACCGAAGTTACAACTTTTCCATCAAAAAGCTGAATTAATTTTAGATACTCTACCAGCTATTATCTGCAGCTCACTTTCAATTTCTGCAAGTCTTACACTCGCTCTTTTATTTGAATTTTCCGAAATGAGTTCTCTTGAGGTTGATAATGACTTTGAAAGAGAATTAAGCTCGCCAAGTATTTCCTGTATTTCTTGATAAATTTCTTGTTTATTCATTATTTAGTAGATGTTTGTAATTTCCATATTAATATGTGAGTGTCAAAGGGAGGAAATTTGATATCTGAAAAAATTAAAAAACTAAGACGTTTTAATATCATCATGGGTTTCATGCATTTAATCCAGGGTTCTGCATTGTTTTGGCTAGGAACAGTTGTAAATTCAGATTTTGTTGTACCTATAACACTGACTCAATTAACCGGAGTGGGAAATCCTGAAGATCCTTCTACCTTTGCATTAGTTCCAGAACTTGAGGTATGGAGAGAAATCACAAATTTTGGTCCCGCCGTTGCAACTTTCTTATTAGCGTCAGCTGTTGCACATTTTTTAATCTCTGGACCTTTTTATGGAAAATATCAAGAAGATCTTGCAAAAGGAATAAATAAAGTCAGATGGATTGAATATTCAATCAGTGCATCAGTAATGATAGTTTTAATTGCTTTGCTCGTTGGGATCTATGATGTTTGGGCTCTTTTAGGAATCTTTTTTATGAATGCAGCTATGTGTTGGTTTGGTTGGATGATGGAAGTAAATAATCAATATACTGAAAAAGTTGACTGGACAAGTTACATAATGGGATGTCTGGTTGGTGTTGCACCATGGATTTTTATTTTTATTAATTTAATTGGAGATGGAGTTGCTACAGATTCAAATCCACAAGGTGTTCCACAATTTGTTGTATGGATTTTTGTAAGTATATTTTTATTTTTCAATACGTTTTCAATAAATATGGTTTTGCAATATAAAGGTGTTGGTAAGTGGAGAGACTACCTTTATGGTGAAAGAGCATATATATGGCTTAGTCTATTGGCAAAAACCGCATTGGCTTGGCAAGTATTTTTTGGAACATATCAACCAAATTAGATTATTTTATTTTTTTGAATAGAAAAATCATAATTATAAAAATAATCAGCATACCTATATATGACAAAAACATAGCTAATTTACAATCTCAATCAACGGTATAAAGATTTCCAAACTTGATAAACCTCCATGGTATCCTTTTAAA
>JGI24820J26691_1000229_pt1 | contig 16415 bp, 16 predicted proteins | sample METZYME_5_50m_FD_26691 | JGI IMG/M metagenome (IMG submission 26691) | reverse complement strand
AAATCTGGTTTGATTTTGAAAGACTGTATAGGCTGGATTTTGTGCTCGAAAGAAAAAACAATTGATGCAGGAGATCATTCAATCTTAATTGCAAATGTAGAAGAAGCTGAGATTAATGATGGCTATCCTCTTGTTTTTTGGAATAGCAAGTATCAATCAATCATAAAGTAGAGAATATTATGTTATTACAGTCTAATGTTAATAGAATTGTAAAGGTTCCAAAGTCATATTTTTGGAAAAGATTAAGAGCTTTTGACAAGATTCAAACACTTTTGCCTAAAACTATAAATGAGGTCAAGATTCCAGACAATTTCTCTAATTCACCTGGTGATGTAAGATATGTCTATTTAGAAAAGGTCTATCATGGCAAAGTCATAGAGAGACTAGACGGATTAATTGAAGAAAAATTCATGGCATACTCTGTAATAGATAAATCTTGCTTACCCGTGGAAAATTATGTTTCTACAGTTAATATCAGAGGTACTCATGATAATTTCACTGAAGTAAATTGGTTTGGTCACTTTAAAGCAAAAAAAAAGGATCAAAGTGAAACTGTAAATATGTTTCAATTTAACTATAACTTGATCTGTGACAATATGGAAAAACAGTTTAGTGAAAATCAATCAAATTAAGCAATGAATTTTAAATAATTGAAAATTACCTTTTTTTCTATTAGGGTAATAAGATGTATATTTGGGAGGATATCATGAAATCTACTTTTAATTTGTTAGCTATTTCTTGCTTTTTATTTGTTTCTTTGTTGTATAGCTCTGCATCAATTGCACAAAATTCTGAAGGTATAGAAGAAATTGTTGTAACTGCACGTAAGAAAGAGGAAAATATTCAAGAAACTGCTCTTTCGGTCAGCGCCTTAAGTGCACGGGACATTGAAAATAGATTTCCAACAGATATAAGAGATTTGGCAGGAGATTCACCAAATTTAATTATTGATGATTTACAGCAGGGCCCAGGTAGTCCAACCGCAATCTTTATTAGGGGTGTTGGTGTTTCAGATGTAGAAAAGAATTTTGATCCAACAACAGGTGTTGTTTTAGATGGAGTTTTTGTTGGTGCTAATTCAGGTGCAATGTTAAAAACGATTGATCTAGAAAGTGTAGAAATACTTAGAGGTCCTCAAGGCACTTTATACGGAAAAAATACAGTTGCTGGTGTTATAAATTTAACTAGAACAAAACCAACTGGAGAAGTTGGTGGTAAAATAAAAGTCGGCTATGGTGATTATGATACAACTATTATAGATGGTATTTTTAACTTTGGCACTCCTAATGCTGCTTTTAAGATTACTGGCACTCATAGAGAACAAAAAGAAGGCTATTTAACTAATTTAGTTGATAATAAGGATTTAGGTAGAGAAGAATATACGCAAGTGACTCTAAATTCTTTGTTCACAATAAATAATAATTTAGAATTAGAAATAACACTTACAGATGAAAATCAGGACCAAGATGCGCATACAGCATTGAATCTTGGTGGTGCAACTACTTGGTGGTGTGCAGTTTATGGGCAATGTTCACCTGGGTTGGGTATCCCTCAAAGCGGTGATCGTTATAAGGTATATAACAATGAGCCAAAGAGAAGGGATGCTTCTTTTGAAAGTTTTACAGGAATAGTTGAAGTAAGATGGAATTTATCTGATAATTATAAACTAGATTACATTTTAGGTAGAAAGACTACAGATGAAGTAGTGGACCAGGATTGGGATGGAACACCATTAACACTATATCATACGGATCGTAATGCTGAATATGAACAATTAAGTCATGAAATTAGGATAACTAGTGATCTTGAGGGACCTTTAAATTATGTTGTTGGATTATACAAATGGGACTCAGAATACACTATACCAATGGAAAGCAGGATTGGGTTCTTTGATTTATTTGGAGCAGTCCCAACTCAAGATCCCCTTATAGTTGTTCCCATTTATAATTATACTCATCAAGAGACTGATAGTATTGCTGTCTTCTTTGAAGCTGACTATGATATTAGTGAACAATTGACTCTTACTGTTGGTGGAAGATATATCGATGAAGAAAAAAGTAGTCAGGCATGTCAAGGTCCTGGACCTTATCCTGATTGTAGCGCTATAAACACNTATGCAGATAAAACATGGACTAAATTTACACCNAAAGTAGCTGTTAGCTACCAAGCTAATGATGATTTACTATATTATTTGAGTTATTCTCAAGGTTATAGAAGTGGCGGATTTAATGGTAGATGGGGGAATGAATTTAGTGCTGTAAGGCCTTATAAACCTGAAACTGTAACAAATATAGAAGCCGGACTTAAATCTACTCTTCTTGATAACAGATTAAGATTTAATTTAGCAATTTTTGACATGGAATATGAAGATAAGCAACTGGATGTTGATATTCCTGATACACTTGCAGCTATAGGAAGAGCTACTGTGACTGATAATGTTGCTGAAGCTTCATTCCAAGGTATTGAATTAGAACTTTATGCAATTATAAATCAAAATTTTTCAGTTGATCTCAATGTTGGTTATTTAGATGCAAGTTATGATGAGTTTTTTGCTGATTTTACAGGAAGTGGAACACCTGCTGATTTTACATATTTAGAACCTCTAAGAGCTCCAGACTTGACTTGGACACTTGGTTTAACTTATGAATGGGAAGCTGGTCCAGGTTTAGCTTATGTAAGAGCAAGTGCTCACCATATCGGCGAACATCATACTTCACAGCTAAACTCACCTACAACATTTAATAAAGAGCAAACATTAGTAGATTTATCAATGAATTATGAGCTTAATAATACAGTCTTTGCTTTCTTTGCTAAGAATATAACTGAAGAGGATGGATTTACTGTTGGTTATGATGTTTTTGCTGGTGCAGCATGGACATATGCTATGGCAAGAAAGCCTAGAACATGGGGCATAAGTATTACTCAAACATTTTGATAATAATTAGCAATAGTTTAGGAGAAACCTATGCCAAATGAAGCTAAAGTTCAGAGAATTGTAAATGTTCCAAAACAATACTTTTGGGAAAGGNTAAGAGCCTTTGGAGAGATAAAAACTTTACTTCCTGAGAATATTCTTGAAGTAAAGTTACCAGACACTTTCTCTGATAATATTGGGGATGTAAGAGCGGTATATTTAGGGGATCCTTATCCTGGAGAGGTTGTTGAAAGACTTGATGGTTATGAGGAGGGGTTATCTCTGACTTACTCTATAGTGGATAAATCATGTTTACCAATGTTGAATTATGTTGCTTGTGTAAATCTTAGAGAAACTTCATCAAATGAAACAGATGTTACTTGGTGTAGCCATTTTGTTCCTGATGGTGCCACCGAAGCTGAAATAGTTGAGCTTCTAGAGTCTTTATACAGTTTAATTTTTGATAATATTGAGGAACAATATAAAAAATCACTTAACTCTTAATTATGCTTACCGATAAAGAAGAATTTCAAAAAATTGATGGTTTTTTGAAAAAGCATCAATTCAATTTATTAAATCAATTACCTGAAAAAATTGGTAACGGCCAATCTAATCCAACTTTTGTTTTATTGGATGAAAATGGTGATAAATTTATTTTAAGAACCCAACCAAAGGGCGAACTTGTTAGGGGTGCTCATAGATTAGATAGAGAATTTCATGTGTTATCAGGTCTTAGTAAAAATGAATTTAGCGTTCCAAAACCTTTAATACTTTGTGAAGATAAATCAATAATAGGTAGAGATTTTTATATCATGCAATATATTGACGGTCATATTTACGAAGATCCCTTTCTTCCAAATAACAGCCCAAAAGAAAGAAAAAAAATTTATAAAAGTTTAGCAATGACGCTTGGTCGACTACATAGTTATAATATTAATAAACTTGATATACCTTTTAAGAAAAATACAGGTTTTATGTTAAGAAATTTGAATATTTGGTACAGCCAAATTTTTAATGACGATAATCAGGATAAAGATATTTCAAAAATTTATGATTTTATTATCAAAAATACCCCTGAAAATAACAATTTATGCTTAATTCATGGGGATTACAAATTGGATAATTTAGTTATAGGAGACGATTCAAATTGTTTAGCCGTGTTGGATTGGGAATTATCTGCCTTTGGCGAGCCAGAGGTTGATCTCAGTTTTCAAATGATTAATTGGTTAATACCTAAAGGAGTTTTATATGGAATTGGTAAAGAGTGGAACTCTTACGAACTTCCATCAGCTTCAGAATTTCTTAAATCTTATGAAGAATCGTTTGGAAAAATGGTTAATATTGATCTTCTTAATATTTATTGTTTATTTTCGTTAACAAAACTTTACTGCATACTTAAAGGAATAGAGAACAGAGTAAAAGCAGGAAACGCTGCCTCAGAAGAGGCAAATAAAAAAGTTAAAGATGCATCAGGAATTAAAGAAGCATTAATGCTGGCATATGATAATTTTTCTAATAATTTGATAGTTAATTAATAAATAACTAACTAAACGCTAGTTCTGGAAAATCATTGTCAACCGACTCTCTCAATCTGTCATAATATACTCCAGCACCTCCAAAATAAATTAATACTCTGGATTTTCTGTTTTCTATATTTGCTCCCATCATCCAAGAATTTACTTTGTCACCAACATTCATCAAAGTTTGTTCATGCACTTCTTTAACGTGAGCTGACCATTCTTCTTCTGCCTCTAAAAGCGGGTGACAAAGTTTGTGTCCTTCTTTTTCCATTTTATTTATACAATCAGAAATCCATAAACAATTTTGTTCTATAGAGGTTGGAAGATTAGCAAAAGGTGCTTGAGGCCCTGTTATTGTAAATAAATTTGGGAAATCAGAAATACATACTCCCATAATTGATTTTGACTCAAGTTCCCATTTTTCTCTAATAGATTCTCCGCTTTGACCTATAATATCAAAAGCTTCAAGAGCACCTGTATACGCTTGAAAGCCTGTAGCTAAAATTATGATATCAAATTCATAATCATTTTTTATTGTATTAATTCCTTTTTCAGTAAATTTTGAAATTGGCTCTCTGTCTTTGATATCTACAAGATGGACATTCTCTCTATTAAATGCCTCATAAAAACCATGATCTAATGGTGGTCTTTTTGCGAATAGAGGATAACCTTTCGGTGTTAATATTTCTGCAATTTCAGGATCATTAATTTTTTCTTTCATTTTTTTTATAATAAAATCCGCCGCCATTTGATTTGCCGCAGGGTCTACTAACAAATCATCAAAAGTTTCAAAAACCCATCTAAAACTTCCATTCCAATTCTCTTCAAATATTTTCTCTCTCTCGTCTTCAGGCGTATCNACCGCATTACGACCTACAGGGCTATCAAAAGCCATACCAAAAACATGGTTCCTGCATTTATTGATTATTTCATCATAATTATCTTTGATATCTTTTTCCCATTCAGGCGTCATTGATTTTTGCATTGCTGGCAGAACAAAATTTGGTGTTCTCTGAAAAACTGTTACANTTTCTGCTGTCTGAGCCATTATGGGTAACATTTGTACTGTGGATGCCCCGCACCCAACAATAGCCACTTTCTTTCCATTATAATCTAGACCTTCTTGAGGCCACCTTGAAGAATGAAAACATGGACCATTAAAATCCTCTATCCCATCAAAACTTGGAATAACTGGTTGAGAAATCATTCCCATAGCACTTATAAAATATTTACAAACTAGCTCTTCACCATTGTTAGTTTTTACAATCCATAAGCCATCTTCTTTATTGAATTCTGCGCTTATAACTTCGGTATTAAGTTGAATATGAGGCCACATATCACATTTATCAGCNACAAAATTAAGGTATCTATTGGTCTCTTCCCAACCAGGATATCTCTCTGACCAGGTCCATTCTTGTAAAATTTCTTTGGAAAAAGTCAAACAGTAGTAATATCCTTCGCTGTCGGTAGCTGCCCCTGGATAGCGATTCCATGCCCATGTTCCGCCTATTTCAGAAGCTTTATCTAATACTTTTACAGAAATACCTGTTTTTTTTAAGTGGTGAATTAAAGCTAGTCCAGCAAAACCAGCGCCAACAACAATAGCATCGCAATCAATTTTATTTGTCATNTAAAAGCCTCATTTAAACNAAAAACAGAATAGCATGCATAATATTTCTTGCAATATTGAAAGTTTTATAAAGGTTTTTTTTATGATTATAATTTTACAAATTTATACTAAATAAATCTTTTAAGCTTTTGTTTAATATGCTTTGATAAATTATGGAGGAANTTGGTATGACAAAATATAGATTTTCTGATGGTGCAGCAATTGTATTTGGTGGTTCAGGTGGATTAGGTTCTGGAATTGTTGATCTTCTTAGTAAATGCGGAACTGATGTAGCTTTTACTTATTTAAATAATGAGGAAGCTGCAAAAGAAAATATTTCAAAAATTGAGGAAAATGGTCAAAAAGGATTTTCATCTAGTGTAGATCTTTTGGACGCATCAAAAGTTGAAAGTTTCGTAAAGTCTAGTCAGAAAGAATTTGGTAGAATTCATTCAGTGGTTTTTGCTACTGGTCCTTTTCTTCACATAATGCCTATATTGGATGCTAATCCAGAAGATGTTTATAAAACTTTAGATACTGATATTAAGGGATTTTATCATGTTCTAAGATCTGTTGTTCCTGTCTTAAAAGAAGGAGGAGGAGGATCAATTACGGCATTAACTACTGCTGCTATTCATAAATATATAAGCACAGATGGCTTATCTTCTGTTCCTAAGTCTGGTGTTCAACATTTATGTACCGCAATTTCAAGAGAGGAAGGGCATAACGGCATAAGAGCAAATTGCGTTGCTGTTGGATTAATTGCTGTAGGATTATCTCAAGAAATCGATTCTCCACCTGGAGGAATATTAGATCAATGGATGCAGCAAGTCCCGCTTGGAAGAGCAGGCGCTCCAGAAGAGTTATTTGATACTGTAGTTTTTCTTGCATCAGAAAATGCGGGTTATATAAGCGGTCAATCTATCCCTGTTGATGGTGGTTACTCAGCATAATGTCTCAAAATTTTGATAATAAAAATATCTTAGTTATAGGTGGCAGTAGTGGAATTGGAAGAGGAATTGCTGAAAGCTTTATAAAACATAATGCGAATGTTTGTATTACAGGTACAAGAGACTCAATTGAAGATTATGAAGAAAGAATTTCTCAAAATATAGAAAAGTGTAATTATCGAAAACTGGATCTTTCTAATCATGATAATCTAAATAATTTAGACTTACCGTTTAATGACTTAGATCACTTAATTTGTTCTCAAGGTATAGTAGCATATAAAAGAAAAGAATTTGAAATGGATACATTTAAGAAAGTGGTTGATTTAAATTTAAATTCTATAATGGCCTCATGTTCTTTTTTTCAAGATAAATTATCTAAAAGTAATGGGTCAATAATAATTATTGGATCTGGGGCTAGCTATCATTCAGTAAAAGGTAATCCAGCATATTCTGCTTCAAAGGGTGGATTACTCACTTTGATTAAAACCCTTGCAGAGGCCTGGGCTGAAAACAATATAAGAGTTAACGGTATCGCTCCAGGATTTGTTGCAACTAAATTAACTGAGGTTACTTTTAAAAATAAGAAAAGATATGATGACTCACTTAAAAGAATACCATTAGGAAGATGGGGTACTCCTGAAGATATGGGTGAGCTCGCATGTTTTTTATGTAGTGATGGAGCTAGCTATATAACCGGACAAATGATTACATCAGATGGTGGTATGAGTTTATAAATTAAAGAGGGGTTTCAATGAGTTCAGAACAAAATAAAATAGTTATTAAACATCAGGAAGATTTGGTTAAAACTTTTTTCTCATTAGACGATGAAAGGCTTGGGATGAAGCATTTTAGATATACTGTTGATGATTATTTTAATGCTGATAGTAGTATCAGGCCTATTGGTAGTGCTTCTCCAGTTAATGTTGATGGCATTTATGGTCAATGGGTTATGGCTGAGAACTCTGACCCTGATAAAAGAATTTTATATTTACATGGTGGTGGTTATGCAATTGGAACTATAAGAGGTTATCTCTCTCTCACGAGTCAAATTGCCGAAAAAACTGGGTGTTCTATACTTTTAATAGATTATTCCCTAGCACCAGAATTAAAGTTTCCTCATGGAGTAAATGACGCTAAAAAAGCTTTCTTGTGGATGTTGAATAATGGTCCAAATGGCACTGGAAAATGCACAAAATCTTTTATTTCCGGAGACTCGGCTGGTGGAGGCTTATCCTTAGGGGTTACATTAGCCTTGAAGGATGATAAATCTGATCTTCCGAATGCTGTAATGCCTTTATCTCCATGGGCAGAATTAGATCCTGTTTCTGAAACTTATGATACTAATGCAAATATTGATCCATATATTTCAAAGGATGCAATAGCAGCATTTCGGGATCTTTATATTGAAGATGAATCTGATCTAATAAATCCATATGCATCACCTGTCTATGGAAATTATGAAGGCTTTCCCCCCTTACTTATCCAAGTTGGGGGAAGAGAAGTTTTATTGGATGATTCAAAAAAAGTTGCTGAAAGCGCAGAGTCATCTGGGTGTGATGTTAAATTGGAAGTTTGGGATGATATGGTGCATGTTTTTCATGGTTATGCACCTTTTTTACCTGAAGCTAATGAAGCGCTTGATGCAATAGCCGATTTTATATCTGATAAATAAATGATTCAGTCCTTTTCATATTCTCCTCTTGAGAGAGTTTACTGTGATCACAAATTGGAAGAAATAATTCCTCTAGANATAGNGAGTATGAATATTAATAAAATTTTTATTGTCGCTTCATCAACCTTATCAAAAAAGACAAAAGAAATTGAAAAAATCAAAGATATTCTTGGAAATAAATTGGTAGGAATATTTGATCGATGTAAAGAGCATTCTCCAATTGAAAATGTTCTTGAATGTGCAAAAGAAGTAAAAAAAGTTAATCCAGATATTATATTAACTATTGGAGGTGGAACCCCTATAGATACTGTAAAAGTTGTTCAGTTGTGTATTACTTTAGACATTAATAGCGCCGAAGAATTAAAAAAAATATCCGGAAATATGCAAAATATTACATCAAAAATTAGACAGATTGCTGTTCCAACTACACTATCTGGAGGAGAGTATTCTGTAGTTGGAGGGGCTATGGATACTGAAAAAAAACTTAAACAAGGTTATTTTGGTTCTGATATATGTCCTAAGGTTGTAATTCTCGACCCACATATTTCTGTCCATACTCCAGAATGGCTATGGCTGTCTACGGCTGTTAGATCTGTTGACCATGCCGTTGAGGGTTTTTGTTCGATTTCTAAAAATCCAATGATTTCCCATAATGCTTTAGAAGCTCTAAGAATATTTTCAAATTCACTTCGAAAAACAAAAAAGGATTTAAATAATATTGAGGCACGCTCACAGTCGCAAAAAGCAGTATGGATTGTTGCAAAAAATATGGGGAATGTAATGATGGGTGCAAGCCACGGAATAGGTTATCTTCTTGGTTCTCTTGGCTCCGTCCCTCATGGCCAAACCTCATGTGTAATGTTACCCGCGGTATTAAAATGGAATGAGGATCATCATCCAGAAAAAGATAAAATGATTGCTTCAGCTTTAGGAAGGCCTAATTTAAAAGCTTATGAAGCTGTAAAAGAATTAATCGTTGATTTAGGTTTACCATCGAAACTTGCAGATGTTGGTATTGATAATGATTTATATGATAAGATAGTTGAATATGCGCTCGAGCATCAGATAGTTTTATCAAATCCTAAGCCAATAACTAAAGCTGATGATGTTTATCAAATACTTGATTTTGCTGAGAAAGGATAGATTATGGGTTTTTTTATGGCATTTTTAGGGCTAATTGTTGCTATAGGCCTTATGTTTATTATGTTAAAATTATTAGATAAAATTGGCGATAAATGAATAAACTAACTGAACTCTCTAGGTCTATTGAAAATAAAATAGCTCTTATAACTGGAGCAACAAGTGGCATGGGGCTTGCTACAGCTAAACTTTTTTCAGAAGAAGGAGCTCAAGTTATTGTAACTGATCTTAATCAAGATAAAATAAATGAAGTTGTTGAAGATATTTTAAGTCATGGAAAAAAATGTTTTGGGATTAAGCTTGATGTAACTAATTCTGATGAAATCAAATCTACCGTAAATGAGGTAGTAAAAAGGTTTGGGGGTATTGATATTCTTATTAATAATGCTGGAATTTCAATTCCTACAACAATAAGAGATGATAATTATGAGGAATATTGGGATAATACATTTAATGTTCTATTAAAAGCACAAGTCCAATTGATTCGTGAAGCCTTACCTTATATTCAGAAATCGGAATCAGGACGAATCGTAAATATCTCATCTACTGAAGGATTGGGCGCAACCCCAAGACAATCACCATATACTTCAGCGAAACATGGTGTTATAGGTTTAACAAAATCTTTGGCAGTTGAATTAGGTTCAAGTGGAATTACAATTAATTGTATTTGTCCAGGTCCTATAAGAACAGGAATGACTGATAAAATCCCTGAAAAAGATAAAGAGCTTTATGCAAAAAGAAGAGTTCCCATGAAAAGATATGGTGAGCCTGAAGAAGTTGCTCATGCAACCTTAAATTTCTGCCTTCCTTCATCATCTTTTATAAATGGCGCAATTTTACCTGTAGATGGAGGTTTAACAATAAAAAGAGCTTAAATTCTTTATAAATTTTTCAAATTATGCTTATTTGTGTTAAAGAGAGTATTATGAGTAAAGAAAAACTATTTGAAATCGCTAAATTTAACAAAGAACATGCCGAATCAGGGACTATGGAGCTTGTTGATGAAATAGTGAAAGTTCCAGCAAAAAATTATTTTGATGAAGAACGTTGGCAAAAAGAAGTAGACCTTATTTTTAAAAGACTCCCACTTGTATTGGCTGTTTCAAAAGACATTCCTGAGCCAGGTGATTATAAGGCAATGGAAGTTGTGGGCGTACCAGTTTTAATAACGAGAAATAGAAATGGAGAGGCTCAAGCATTTCTCAATGCATGCATACATAGAGGAGCGGCATTAGTAGAGGTTGGTAAAGGAAATAAAAAAAGATTTATGTGCCCATATCATGGATGGACCTATACTGATGATGGATCTTTAATGGGTGTTGCTTCAGCAAATGAGTTCGGCGATATTGATAAAAAATGCCATAGCTTGATCAAACTTCCCATATTAGAAAAAGCCGGTATTATATGGGTAACGCTCGATCCAAAATCCAACTTGAATATTGAAAAATACTTATCTGGTTATGATGGTATGTTGGACTTATTTGGCTTAGAAAATTGGCATATTTTTGATACTAGAATTATCAAAGGACCAAACTGGAAAGTTGCATATGATGGATATTTAGACTTATATCATTTACCTGTTTTACATAGGGATACATTTGGTCCAGATATGTCAAATCAAGCAAATTATTTTGAGTGGGGTCCTCACCAAAGAGTGATTTCTCCATATCGCCCTCAAGACCATAATGATTTATCAGATCAGGGAACAAGCTATATGGATACTCCAATTGAAAAATGGCCTATGGATATGTTAATGGCAGGTGTCTGGACAATCTTTCCTCATATATCTATAGCTTCATTTAATGGAGGAGGGAGGTCAATTTTATTATCACAATTACTTCCTGGCGAAAGTGTAGGGGAGTCTTATACCCAACAATATTATCTTATGGAAAATCAACCTAACAAAAAACAAGCCGAAGAGGCNGAAAAACAGTTTAAATTTTTAGAATTTGTAGTTGAAAAGGAAGATTATGATGCNGGTTTAAGACTACAAAAAGGTCTAAAAACTGGTCTCATTGAAAATGTAATGTTTGGACGAAACGAAGGTGGCGGACAAAAATTTCATCAATGGGTTGATAAAATAATTAATACTAGCGACAAAAAATTACCATCGTTGTTCTAATTTTGAGGTAAGTATGAAAACACGAATTACTGAATTATTTGATATTGAGCATCCAATTATCCAAGGAGGAATGCATTTTGTAGGGTTTTCAGAATTAGTCGCTGCAGTATCGAATGCAGGNGGATTGGGTATAATCACCGCTCTAACACAGCCTACCCCNAAAGATTTAGCCAATGAAATAGCTAAATGTCATGATATGACAGATAAGCCTTTTGGAGTAAATCTAACATTTATACCATCATTTAAAGATCCACCTTATGATGAATATATAGACGCAATTATTCAGGGTGGTATTAAAATTGTTGAAACAGCAGGGCGTAATCCTGAAAAATACATGCCACAATTAAAAGAGGCAGGAATTAAAGTAATTCATAAATGTACATCTGTTAGGCATTCGCTAAAAGCTGAGGCAATTGGTTGTGATGCTGTAAGTGTTGACGGTTTCGAATGTGGNGGACATCCTGGAGAAGATGATGTACCTAATGGTATTCTTTTACCTAGAGCTGCTGAAGAATTAAAAATTCCTTTTGTTGCTTCAGGAGGTATGGCAAATGCAAGAAGCCTTGTCTCAGCGTTGGCCTTTGGTGCTGAAGGAATGAACATGGGTACAAGATTTATTGCCACCAAAGAAGCGCCAGTTCATGATAATGTTAAACAGCGTTTAGTCGAGGCATCGGAACTTGAAACTAGATTAGTAATGAGACCTNTAAGAAATACTGAACGAGTTTTAGTTAACAAGGCAGTGGATCAAATTATGGAGATAGAAGCTAGCCACAAGGATAATAATGATCCCAATGCTTTACTTGAAGAAATAAGACCTCTTGTTGCTGGTTCAGAGAGAGTTTTACGAGATGGAGATCTTGAGGCTGCTGCTTGGAGTTGTGGAATGGTAGCAGGATTGATTCATGATGTACCAACATGCCAAGAATTGATCGATACAATCATGAAGGAAGCTGATGAAATCATTAATCAAAGATTAAAGAGTTACGCAAACGCTTAGGCTTTTTTCTTAATTATTAAATTAATTACTTTTTTTAATCTGTGCGGTGAGAAGAGAAGACCAAGAAAAAGTGTAATAGGCATTATTTTCCAGTAACTGTTGGGTAATAATCTTTGTGAAATTTCCATTAGTTTTGAGTCTATTCCTACAAAAATCCTTTTCTTGTTTTTTTTAATGCCCCTTAGGATAATTTTTGCAGCTTTATCGGGATCCATTCCAGCTTCACGAAACCTTACTCCCGCCTCTTCCTCTGAAACTTTTTTGCCCTTTACATCTTTAATTGGCTCTCCATCAAGACCTAATATACCGTCTTTGTTTTCACCTTTAACAATTTGATCACCAAATTTAGCATTTATAGCAATGTTGGTTCCGATATGACCTGGGTAAACGCAATGGATTTGTGTTTTTGAACCTTCCATTTCTTTAATTAAGCTTTCAGTAAAACCCCTTACAGCAAATTTTGATGCATGATAAACTGTATTATTGGGTGTGGTTATTATTCCAAAAATTGAAGAGGTATTTACAAGGGCTGTTTCTTCATCTTTCATTAAATAAGGCAAAAATGATCGCGAAAAGTTAATAATGCTGGTGTAATTAATATCATTACACCAATCCCAATCCTTTTCCTCAATATTAAGAAATCCTGAAGGAATAACCACTCCTGCATTATTAAAGACTAAGTCTATTTTTCCATGATTTTCGATAATTTTTAAGGGAAGTTCTTCAATTTCTTTTTTATCCCTGACATCCAAAACTAATGAACTTGACCCTACATTATAGGATTTTATTATTTTTTCTGTCTCTTTGAGCCCATCCTCATTGACATCACAAATAACAACATCTGCACCTTCTTTTGCTAAATTGATAGCAAGATACTTGCCCATTCCAGATGCTGCACCAGTAATTAACGCAACTTTATTTTTAAAAGTTTTCATAATTAAATTTTATCGTATTAATCTTAAAATGCACCTGCTAACCAATAAAGAACAAAACCTATCATCAATGCAATAGAAATTAGTCTAAAAAAGAATAAATAAAATATAGCAGCTTCTATTATATTTGTTTTATGTTCTATTTTATCTAAATATGTTTGAAATTGTTTGAATATAAAAAAAAGAACTAAACAGACACTTATCACTACTAGAATATACATTTTAATTCATCTTATATATTAATTTTTCTGCAGGAAAAGACTTCCCCTCAAAGATAGTTCCTATTACTTTTATATCCGATATTGAATTTTTATCTATGTTTAAAGGATTTTTATCCAATATTGTGATGTTTGCGAATTTTCCAGAACTAATTGTTCCATAATCTTCCTCTAAACCTAGGACATATGCAGCATTAATAGTAACTGCTTTAAGCGCATTCATAACCTCGATTCTCTGATTAGGCCCCGCAACTTTATTAGCAATATTTAATCTATTAACTGCAGAACTCATTAATTGAAGAGGTGAAGCGGGTGCCATTGGCATATCTGAATGAAGCGCAAAGGTAACTATATTATCTTCTAAATCACCTAGCCTAACCATCTCTTGAGAGCGGGCATATCCTACTCCAACTTTACTGTATAATTCAGATAAAACTGTTATGTAATATGGATTAGCGCTTACAATGGCTCCTAGTTCTTTAATTCTTGGAATCTGATTTGATCGCGAATAGCCAAAATGAACAATAGTTGTTCTATGATCATCCCTTGGATTTCTTTTTAAATTCTTTTCTAGTATGTCTAAAAGATAATCCAATCCTCCATCTCCATTTTGATGAATATGAATTTGATAACCTTTGTCCCAATAAAATTCAAAAGCCGCACTATATTTATCTTTTTCCATCAACCATACCCCTTGATGTCCATCAATGTATCCTTCACTCATAATCATATTTTGAGAATACATTGCCCCGTCGATAAAGAGCTTGATATGATTAGGTAAGAATTGAACTTTTCCCTCTCCCCAACTAAGCATTTCTGTTGTTTTTTCTAATAAATTATCTTTAAAAATNGATGATAAATACATTCCGTTTGGAATAAAGTAACTTTTGAAGGGTACATTTTTTGCGCCAAAAATAAAATTCTTGGCATTCTGAAGGTCTTTATCNGGCATTGANCCAGGGTTAGAAANTAGAGTTATNCCATTTTGATGTAGNTAGTTTACGGTTTTTTTTAGGCCATTTATGAACCCATTGTTTTTTGAGAAATACTTCATCAAATTTGGGACAACTAAAAAAGCACCATTTTCTGAAAAATGACCTTCTTCAATATTAATGTTCTTTCTAATTTTTTNGTCTATTTTATTAAGTTCNATTTTATTAATTCCAAAAAAATCTATTGCAGCGCTATTCATAATAAATTCATGAAAAGACCTATGGATAATTAATATTGGTTTATTGCCACTAATTTCATCTAATGTTTTTCTTGAAATTTTACCATGAAAGTAATGATGGTACCCCCAAGTTATAAAAATTTCTTCATTTCCTTTTTCATTAAATGATTTTATTAATTCGGAAATATAATCACTATTAGTTAATACTCCTTTACTTGTTTCTCCATCAAGATCCCAATCATCTATTGATATTATTGTTGAATTCATAGTCAAGGAAGATAAAAATGGATGAATGTGATGTTCAATAAATCCTGGTACAGCAATATTATTTTCATAATTTCGATTAATTTCAGACTCTGGGAAGTCTTCTATTAATTGATTAAATTTATCAATCTTAATAAATTTTCCTTTTTTTATATAAACTGCATTTGGTGATTGTTTTAACTTTTCATCCAATGTTATTAGATCTTTAAATATAAATATTTGACCCACTTCTGCAGATATAGAAAGAGGTAAGAATATAGAAAAAAAGATGAAAATAATCTTAAACATAATCAAAATATAGCATGAATAAATAAATAATTAGTGAATTAAATGGTGCCGACTGAGGGACTTGAACCCCCAACCCCCTGATTACAAATCAGGTGCTCTACCAGTTGAGCTAAGTCGGCATTAAGGTTTAAGATAAATTTTAAATACACTAATCATTAATAAAGGTAAACTCAAACCTTGTTGAAATTTATAATCTCTTGAACTTGAGAAGTAACTCTAATGTTCCTAGCATAATTCCTGGTTGATAATCAATTTGAGTGTCTGGGGTGAATTCAAATTTTTCAATTCGATCCATTAAACAATTCCAAGCAATATTTTGCTCTAATCTAGAAATACCATTACCAGGACAAGTTCTGTGTCCTTGAGAGAATGTTAAATGTCTGGTAAGAGCCTTTCTATTAAGGTCAATTTGATGAGGGCACTCAAATGTGTCCGGATCTACATTTGCAGCCCCATATCTTAAATGCAGAATTGAGCCTTTTGGAACACTGACACCTTGAAAAACTTCATCTTGAGTTGTCATCCTAGTCGATAAACCTTGAGTAGGAGCTCGCACTCTAAGAGACTCTTCAACGAAAGCATTTATTTTTTTTCTATCATTATTTATTTCATCAT
>JGI24820J26691_1000228_pt1 | contig 16418 bp, 19 predicted proteins | sample METZYME_5_50m_FD_26691 | JGI IMG/M metagenome (IMG submission 26691) | reverse complement strand
CCTGCTGAAGAAGCAAAAGAAGAAGCTCCTGCTGAAACTAAATAAATCTTTATTTAAAGATTATAATATCTTATGGTTAAATTTTAATTAATGTTGACATGAAGATTTTTTTTATCACACCATTTCCTGATACTATTAACATTTTTATCAAAAATAATATTGCTAATCAAGGTATTAAAAAGGGATTAATTGATATTCAAACGATTGATTTAAGAAAATTTTCAAGAAATTCTTACAAAAAAATCGATGATGAGCCATATGGTGGTGGAGATGGTATGGTTATGATGTGTCAGCCTCTATTTGATGCAATTGAATTTTGCATAAAAGAATGCGATTCCAAACCTATAGTAGTCTTCCCTTCACCAAGAGGAAAAGTTTTAAACCATTCATTATCCTCAAATTTATCCAATGAAAATTCTTTAATATTTATTTGTGGGCATTATAAGGGTATTGATGAAAGAGTTGTCGAAAAATATGTTGATCTTGAAATATCAACTGGCGACTACATTTTATCTAATGGAGAACTATCATCAATGATTATTTTTGATTCAATAGTACGTTTAATTCCTGGCGTTTTAAATAATATTAACTCTGCCTTAACTGATTCTTTTGTTGATGATTTACTTGATGCTCCTTATTTTACGCGTCCTGATGAAATTGATGGACTTAAGGTTCCAGAAGTGTTATTATCTGGCAATCATGAAGCCATTAAAAAATGGAAAATTGATAAAAAAAAACAAATTACTAGAGACAGAAGACCTGATCTTTGGAAAAAATATAATAAATAGTTATGAGCAATACATTAAGAGACGATATACCAAATTTTAAACCTGGTGATACACTTTCTATCTCTGTTAACGTAAGAGAAGGACAAAAGGTGAGACAGCAGCTTTACAAAGGTACAGTTATTGCGAGAAAAGGTTCAGGTATAGCTGAAACCATAACTGTTAGGAAAATTTCAAACGGAGTTGGTGTTGAAAGGATATTTCCTATCCATTCACCTTCAATAGCATCAATAAAAGTAGACAGAATAAATAAAGTTCGAAGAGCAAAATTATATTATTTAAGAGGTCTATCAGGAAAAGCTGCTAGACTTGCAGAAAAAAAGTAAGTATTGTCTCAAAATTTAATTCTTCTAGTTCTTAGCCTCTCTCACATGTCTGTTCACATCATTATGATGTTAATACCAAGTTTATATATTGAATTAACTAACTATTTTTTAATTAATGCATCCCAACTAGGTTTTATTTTTAGTTTAGCTAGTTTTTGTTATGGTGTTGGATCTTTACCAATGTCTTTTTTATACAATAAGTTTGGACCTAAGAAACTAATTGCTTTTTCACAATTTGGGATATTAATCTCGGCTTTGTCAGTAAGTTTTTCTAATTCAATCGAAGCATTTGCTATAACCAACATCTTTTTAGGTATTTTTGCCAGTATTCATCACCCAGTTTCATTAACATTAATTTCTGAAGTTTTTGAGAAAAATATTTCAAAAGCTAATGCTTTTCATGGAGTTTTTGGTTCAATTGGAGTTTCTCTTGGACCATTAATTGCTTTTTTTGCAGTTTCAAATTTTGATTGGAAATCGGCCTTTTTTATTGTTGCATTAATTAATCTTTTAATCATTCCATTATCCATATTTTTCATACCAAAGACCAAAAAGCTAGATATAGTTTCCTTAGATGACTTTAAAGATAAAAAGCAGAATAATATTCTTAAAATATTTTTTGCTATTTCACTTGTAGTGGGTCTATCTTTTACAATATTCAACACTTTCTTACCTCCAGTTTTTAGCATAGAGTTTGGTGAAGATTCAAATAGGTTAGTTTCTTTAATAATGCTTAGTGGATTTATTGGTCAAATTTTATCAGGTTTTCTTGGTGATAAATTTAATAGGTCAAAATTATTAAGCATTGTTTTTTTGCTCTTAATTCCTTTATTCATACTAATATTTTATTTAGGTAATTTTTCGTTGATTTCTATTTCCGTCTTATTAGCAATTATGATGTATTCAATTCAACCATTAATAAATTCAATCATCAAAGAAATTGCTCCAACAAGCATAAGATCCATTGTTTTCGGATCTAATTTTTTCATAATGTTTGGAGTTTCAGGACTAGCGGCTTATATAGGTGGAATTGTTGCAGATTATTATAGTTTTAAAGTTATTTTCCCTATATTTTCACTATTATTTCCGCTTGGAATAGTATTAATATATAATTTAAATAATCAAAGAAAGGTAGATAAATGTTAGTTAGCATGACAGGTTTCGGTTCATCTGCTTTTGAGGANAAGAAACTATCTATTTCTGTTGAATTAAAATCATTTAATTCAAGATATTTTGAACTAAATACTAAGTCCTTTGATTTATCAGGTTCATTTGAAAATACTATTAGAAATTTTTTAAAAAAGAAACTCCAAAGAGGATCAATAACATTAGTGGTAAAGGTTGACTCAAAAGATTATTTTAAGTTTAATCAAAGNAAAACAGAGAGCGTACTCAATGCTTACCAAAAAATTGAAAAAAAATATAATATTAAACTTAATTATAGCCAGCTTTTGAGAAACAATGATATTTTAACTTATGTACCTTTGAATAAATCAGACCAAAAAAAGATATTTGAAACAATAAAGCTCGCAACTATTCAACTTATTTCAATGAGAAATAAAGAGGGAGCTCAAATTGAAAAAGAATTTTTAAAATATATNGAAGTTGCAAAAAAAGATCTTAAAAATATAAAGAAAATACAAGATAGTGTTTATATCAAGAAAGTTAAGTCAAAATCTAGTATCGAAAANAAAGTTGAAGAAGTTGAAAAAATTGACCTTTCAGAGGAGATTGATAGAATTAACAGTCATTTGATACAAATTATTAAGTCAATAAAATCTCCAGAATTATCAGGAAAAAAAATTAATTTTATTCTTCAGGAGATAAACAGAGAATCAAATACAATTTTATCAAAGTTTTTGGATAAAAGAGTTTCAAAAAATGCAATTAGCTTAAAAATGCAAGCCGAGAAGATGAGAGAGCAGGTAGCAAATATATTATGAAAAATTTCTTTATTATATCTGGATCTTCAGGTTCTGGTAAAACCACTCTTTTGGAATTGCTTTCAAGAGATTTAAATATCGAAATATCTGTTTCTTTCACAACAAGAAATAAAAGAGAGTATGAGATAGACGGTGTTCATTACCACTTTATTTCAGAAGATAAATTCAATGAAATGATTAAAGATAATAAATTTTTAGAGTTTGAAACTGTTCATGGTGACTTATATGGTACTGCGCTAGAAAGTTTATCAAAGTACATTGATAATAATAAATTACTTTTTTTAGAATTAGATGTTAATGGCGCAATTAGTCTAATGAACCATTATCCTGAAAGAACTGTTTCAATTTTTCTTTCTCCACCAAATATTGAAGAATTAAGAAAAAGATTGGAAATTAGATCAACAGAAACTGATACTGAAATTAACAAAAGGTTAAGCAGATTTCAGGAAGAAGATAATCTCAAAAAAGAATTTGACCATAAATTAATAAATGATAACTTCGAAACCACATTTGAAAATATTAAAAATATAATTGAAAAACATAAAAATGAGGATTTAAATGGCAGTTGACCCAATATCATTCAATAAATTATTGAAAAAGACAGATGACATTTATGAAGCAGTTGTTGTTTCATCAAAAAGAGCGAAACAAATTTTACAAGACAGAATTGTTAAACAAATGATAGATGAAAACGACGAATTAGCTGAAGAAGGTATATTATCAGAGCCCGTTTCAAGAGAGATTCCCAATTTTGATAAAGAAGAAAAAGTTACATCACTAGCACTTGATGAATTTCTTGATGGTGACATAGATTGGGAAAAATCAGAAGAAAATATTGAGCACTAACTCAATAAAAAAAAAGTATATTAGACAGAACCAAGATTTATTTGGCAAAGAAATATATCTAGATAAATCAAAACCGTCTTCAAAACATAAAAAAGTTAAAATTTGTGACTCTTGGTATAATATTTTAGAAGATATTTTTGAAGATGAATCATGGATAAAACTTTCGAAAAATATAAGAAATCTTTATAAAAGAAAAACAATCTATCCAAAAGCTAGTAATATTTTTAATGCTTATGATTTAACACCATTTGATGATGTAAAAGTTGTAATAATTGGACAAGACCCATATCATGGAGAAAATCAAGCACATGGACTATCCTTTAGCGTTTTAAATGACAATATTCCACCTAGCTTAAAGAATATTTTTAAAGAACTCCAAAAAGATTTAGATATAGATAATAAAAAAAATGGAAATTTAACCTCTTGGGCTAAACAAGGTGTATTGCTTATAAATTCTGTTNTAACTGTAGAAAAAAATAAAGCAAATTCTCATCAAGGTCTTGGTTGGGAAGATTTTACTAAATCAGTTATCATGAAGTTAAATGAAAATAAGAAAAATATTGTATACCTCTTNTGGGGAAAATATGCTCAATCATTTAAAGAATTTATAAATATTGATGATAATTTAGTTTTAACAGCAGCTCATCCATCTCCTCTATCTGCACATAATGGTTTTTTTGGATGTAAACACTTTTCAAAAGCAAATAATTTTTTACAAAGTAATGGAGAGAAACCTATTAACTGGAAATTATAATTTTTAAGGATTTTCTTGTCACATTTTAAAAACATTACTAATCTATTAAAACATTGAAAACTAACTGTTGAAAGACTGTGGATAAATAAATGGCACAAAATGATAAAAATGATAGCTTAAATTTGCAACCTCAAGCTCTTGAAGCTGAGGAAGCAGTTTTAGGTTCAATGATGATAGATGAAGATGCTGCTAATAAAGCAATTAGCATTCTAGGTTCAAATCATTATTTTTATAAAGATTCGCATAAGAAAATCTTTGATGCTATGCTAACCCTTTCATCTGAAAGTAATCCAATCGATACAGTATCCGTTTCCAATGAATTAAAAAAAATTAAAAGTTTGAAATCAGTTGGTGGTATTTATTACTTAACTGGTTTGGTTGATAAAGTACCCACATCAGCAAGGGTGGAAACCTATGCAGAAATTGTAAAAGAAAAGGGTATGTTAAGAGATTTAATAACAACCTCTCATGCAATATCAAAAAAAGCTTTAGATGCTGGAGATTCTGTTGGATCAATCCTAGATGAAGCTGAACAATCAATTTTTAGCCTTACAGAACAGAAAGATACCAAAATTTATAAGCATATAGAGCCAATTTTATCTGCAACAGTTAAGAGAATGGAAGACATAGCAGCTAATCCTGGATCAACTATTGGAGTACCATCAGGTATCATTGATTTAGATAAGCTTACAGCAGGATTTCAGAAAGGAGATCTAGTCATCATTGCTGGTAGACCATCAATGGGTAAAACTGCGCTAGCATTAACAATTGCAAGAAATGCAGCAATCGAAAATAATTCTGGAACAGCAATTTTCAGTCTTGAAATGTCCAGTGACCAACTTGGCCAGAGATTGCTGACGTCAGAGGCAAGAGTTGATAATTCACATGTAAGAAGAGGAAGCCTACCATCCGGAAAGTGGAAAAATATTAATATTGCTTCCGGTAAATTAGCTCAAGCTCCGCTTTATATAGATGATACCCCTGCATTATCAATTTTAGATTTAAGATCTAGAGCTAGAAGACTTAAAAGGGAAAGAAATATTGAAATGATAATTGTTGACTATCTTCAGCTTATGCAAGGACCTCAAAATTCGGAAAATAGACAAAATGAAATTTCACAAATAACTCAGTCATTGAAAGCATTAGCAAAAGAATTAGATATTCCAGTAGTAGCTCTATCACAGCTTTCAAGAGCAGTAGAGCAAAGAACAAAAAAAGAGCCACAACTCTCAGACTTAAGAGAGAGTGGAGCAATTGAACAGGATGCAGATGTTGTAATTTTTCTTTATAGACCTTCGGTTTATGATAAGGATGATGAAAGTGTAAAAGGAATGGCATATTTGATTGTTGCCAAACAAAGAAATGGCCCTACAGGCAGAGTAACAGCATCATTTATAGATACTTATGCAAGATTCGATAATTGGACAGAATTTTAAAAAATGAAAGTAGCTGATACTGAAAAAAGTGACTCTAGTTTAATAAAAGAAAAAAGCAAGTTACTTCTTGATAGAATTAAGACTAAATCACAAAAAAACAATGTAAATGATGCATTAAATTTTTCAATTAAGATGCATCATGGTCAAAAAAGAAAGTCTGGATTACCATATGTAAGTCATTGTATAGACGTTGCAAACAAACTAATTGATTGGAAAATGGATCATACAACGGTTATAAGTGCACTTTTACATGATGTTGTTGAAGACACAAGTGTAACGCTTGATGANATCAAGAATAAATTTGGCGAAGATGTTGCTTTATTAGTTGATGGAGTAACAAAAGTCGAAAATATAGCATTTTATTCAAAGCAACATAAACAGGCTGAAAATTTTACAAAGCTTTTTTTATCATTAGCTAAAGATCTGAGAGTAATAATCATAAAGTTTGCTGATAGACTTAATAATATGGAGACGATTCAATATCTTTCTTCAAAAAAACGAAAAGAAATAGCTCTAGAAACAAAAGAAATTTTTGTTCCCCTTGCTCATAAGTTAGGAATGGCAAAACTAAAATGGGAGCTGGAAGATTTATCTTTAAAATGTTTAGATTTAAGATCTTACAATAGCATTAAAAAGAAAATTGAAACTTCTGCTAGATTAAATGAAGATATTCTAAATAATGCTATACGACCTGTAAAAAAAGAACTTAAATCATATAATATTAAATCCAATATTTTTGGTAGATACAAGTCAATATCTTCTATCAATCGAAAAATAATTAAATCAAATAAAAAATTTGAAGATATATACGATTTATATGCAATTAGAATAATCGTTGATAAGATTGAAGAATGTTATTTAGCCTTAGGAATCATTCATAGCATTTATCCACCTTTACAGGACAGATTCAAAGATTTCATAGCAACACCAAAAACTAATGGATATCAATCTATTCACACTACAGTATTAACAAAGGATAACAGATTAACAGAAGTTCAAATAAGAACAAAAGAAATGGATGATACTGCAGAAGTTGGAGTAGCTGCTCATTGGCTTTATAAAGGAGAAAATGAAATTGGGGAATTTGATTCACAGGTTTCTTGGTTAAGAGATTTACTTTCAATTATAGATAATGAAAATTCAGAGCCTGAAGAGATGATGAATCTGCTAAAAATAGATATGTTTGAAGACGAAATTTTTGTTTTTACACCAAAAGGTGACTTAATTAAACTTCCTCAAAATTCAACACCNCTNGATTTTGCTTTTTCTATTCATAGTGATCTTGGTTTTACAACTGTTAGGACAAAAGTAAACAAAAAATTAGTCCCTCTNAGTTATAATTTAAAAAATGGAGATATTGTAGAGATTCAGACAAATAAAAAACAAACACCAAATAGTGGCTGGTTGAAATTTGTAAAAACATCAAAAGCTCAACATGCAATATCTAAATATTTGAGAAAAATTGAATTTGAAGAAAGTATAAAAATTGGAAATCAAATTTTAGAAAAATCATTTAGAAAAATGAAAATTTTTGAAAAATTATCTGATTTCAAAAAATCTTATGCTGATATTGGTTATGAGAGTATTGAGAAAATGCTTTCAGACGTTGGTAGAGGGGGAGTCACTGTTAAAGATTTAGTTCCCAAAATTTTTCCTGAGCTTAACGCAATTGATACAAAAGAAAATGACGAACATGAATTTATTGATTCTGCGAGATCAGATTTTGATGGAATTAATTTAGATGGTGTTGAAAATATTGTCGTTGATTATGGAAAATGTTGTAATCCAATTCCAGGTGACGATGTTATTGGTTATATATCAAGAGGAAGAGGACTAATTGTACATAATACATCATGTTCAAATATTTCTTCATTTTCTAATAAGGAAGATCGAATAGTTTCGGTTAATTGGAATATGAAAAAAAATATTTCTTTTAGAGCTAAAATTCATATTTCGTGTCTAGATACAGCTGGCGTATTAAACGATATTGCAGATATTATTTCAAAAAATAACGTAAATATTATAGATGTTTCAACAGATGTTGTTGAGGGTGGTCTAGCCAATATTTGGATTATTTGCAAAGTAAAAAGTAAAGAAAAGTTAGATTTTGTTATTAATGATATTTTAAAAATTAAAAATGTCGATTCAGTCCAAAGAGTCCATGAATAGAATTTTTGGAATAGATTTTGGCTTATCAAAAGTTGGTATATCTATTTCAGATCCAAATAAATTCATTTCTTTTCCATTGAAAGTAATAAGATATAATAAAATCGATGAACTTTTAGAGGAAATCACAACCTTATCAAAAAATAATAATGTAAATACAATAGTTTTAGGCTATCCTCTTAGTATGAATTTTGAAAAAAATGATATGACTAAAAGAATTGATATGTTTAAAGATAATTTAGAAAAATTAGGGTTTAAAGTTTTCTTACAAGATGAAAGATTATCCAGCGAGAGTGCCAAAAGAATTATGATTGATGAAAAAATAAAAATTGGTCATAACAAAGAAAAGGTAGATTTGATTGCTTCGACNATTATCCTTCAATCATTTCTTGATAAAAAATAAAATGTTTAGCAAAAAAAATTTAATATTATCTCTGTCTAGCGGTTTAATGATTGGTCTTGCTTTTCCGCCATTCAATCTTAGTTTTTTTGCTTATTTTTTTTTAATACCTCTATTGATTATTTTATTTAGTGAAGAAAATTTAAAAATTAAAATTTTCTACTTCTATTTTGCTTCTTTTATAAGTAATGCTATCATTACCCATTGGGTTGCGCAAAATTCAGGTACATCAATCACAACTGCATTTATATCATATATTGCTTTATGTATTTACTACTCTTCATTTTGGATAATATTTGTTGTTATTTTTCATTTTATCGAAAAGCAATTTTATCTTAAAAGTTTATCTTTTTTAATTATACCAATTTTGTGGATTTTTTCAACAGAAATGATAAGGGATATTGGTCCTCTAGCAGGTCCTTGGATAAATCTTTCATTAACACAAAGCAGTTTTGAAAGATTAATACAGGTTTTAAATATCAATTCATATTTAATAACATTTTTTTTGATTTATTCAAACTTGTGTTTTTACAATTATTATATTTCAAAACAAAAAAAATTTTTAGCATATTTTATTTCACTATTAGCGACAATTCTNATTTTTGGTGAAATTAAAATTAATAATTATAATGCAAAGGAATTTACTAACGAATTAAAAATTTCTATTGGACAGCCTGTTATTTATCCAAATGAAAAATGGGATCCACTTCTTAGAAATAGAAATAACAAAATAATGAGTGATTTATTATATGACTCATTATCATCATCACCAGATTTGATTGTTTGGCCTGAAGCAGCATTGATTTATCAATTAGCAAAAGATGGNTCTGTTCAGNGGCAAAATCTTCAATCGCATTTAGGTGAATCTTTTTTAATCACTGGTATTCCACAAAGAATAACAATGGATGGAAAATTAAAATCTTATAATAGTGCAATTTTTATGAATTCTGATGGATTTTATGATACTTACCAAAAGATTTTTTTAGTTCCATTTGCTGAATACGTTCCATTTTTTAAAAATTGGATTACGAAAATGAACCAATTCGATGATTTAGGTAGTTTTTCAAAAGGAAATGATTATAAAACATTTAAAATTAATTCAAATTTAATATCAATTATGATTTGCTATGATTCAAGCAGTCATAAACTTGCTAAAAAAATGGTAGAAAAAGGTGCAGAAATATTATTTATTATTACAAATGATTCATATGTAGGAAAAGCAATGCCATATCAGCATTTCGAGCATGCTAAGCTAAGAGCAGTTGAGCTAGGTGTTCCCGTAGTACAAAGCGCTAACAACGGAATTTCAGGAATTATTCTTCCATCAGGAGAAGTAGTATTAAAATCAGAAATTGATCAAAGAGGGGTGTTTAATTATAACATCAAATTTTAGTGATAAGATATAAAATTTTAATTCAATATGATGGAACAAACTATTCTGGATTTCAATCCCAAAAGAATAAAAATACCATACAAGATAAAATAGAAACTTCACTTTCGTATCTTAATAATAATAATCCTTTGAGAATTCATTCNGCAAGTAGAACAGACGCAGGTGTACATGCATTAGGTCAAGTTGCACATTTTGATCTTGAAAATGATATGCCTTTAAAAGAACTTAAAAAAGCAATAAATGCAAGATTAGATAAGGAAATTAGAATTGTTGAAGTCAAAAAAGTGAAAGATGATTTTCATAGTAGATTTGATGCCATTGGTAAACAATATATATATAAATGTACATTATCAAATAACCCACTTTTTTTAAACCAAAAATTTTATGTTCNAAAAATTGACTTTAGAAAATTAAATGATTGTGCAAAAATTATTATTGGAAAACATGATTTTTTATCATTTTCAAAATTTTCTGATAAAAAAAATAATTTGTGTACAATAAAAGAATCTTTATGGGTAAATCAAGATGATAACCTATATTACTTTATCAAGGGTAATAGATTCTTACATCATATGGTTAGATATCTTGTTGGGACAATGATTTCAGTATCTCAAAATAAAATTTCTTTAGATTTTTTTGAATCTTTATTGTCCAATCCTTCAAAAGATGCTAAAATTTACAAATCACCTGCAAAAGGACTATTTTTAAATGAAGTTTTTTATAAAGATTAAACTAATTTTTTTATTAACATTTATTTTTTCATGTCAAAATGAAAAAACTGTTTCAAATAATATAAGTCTCAGTAAATCTAATACAATTTCCAGCGCAATCAAGGAAGCAAGTCCTGGAGTAGTTGGTATATACAGAAATCAAGAAATTATTCAAAGAACTTGGAGGGGATATAGAAGTATTAAACCGATTTCCTCCAATGGATCTGGTTTTATCATAAGTAAAGATGGGTATATTATTACAAATGCTCATAACATCAGAGATAACTTTGATGATCCATCATTAGTAACAAAAGATATTAAAATAAACGTGGTCATACCTGGAGGAGATTTTTATAAAGCAAATATAGTTGGAATTGATATGATAACAGATATCGCTTTATTAAAAATTGAAGGNAATAACTTTGATTATTGTCTTTTAGGTAATTCAGATCTGGTTGAGGTTGGTGAATGGGTTGTTGCTTTAGGGAATCCGAAAAATTTATCATCTTATACACAATATCAACCAATTGCCTCTGCTGGAATTGTTAGTGCTGTCAATGCTGATTTTAATATTGATATACAATCCGGTAAATTATTAGATAATATGATACAAACCGATGCAGCTTTGAACCCAGGTAATAGTGGAGGTCCACTTATTGATTCTAATGGAGAAGTTATAGCAATCAATACTTTTATTAGTAATGANTCACAAAATCTTGGTTTTGCAATACCAATAAATTTTGCAAAAAAAATTGCAAATGAATTAAAACTAAAAGGTTCAATTGATAGAAGATTTTCTTTTGGTATTCAAGGCCAATCTTATGTTTATAATGATTTTAAAGACGGAAATCTTGTTAATAGAGTTGGTATAAGAGTAAATAATGTAGATTATAATGATAGTGCAATAAATGAGGAAATTTTCAGGGGAGATATTATAGTAGCNGTTGAGGGCTACAGAGTAGAAAGTTATGAGCAAATTCAAGCTGTATTGATTAAATTAGATCTAAGAGCTGGTGATAAAATTAGGCTCACTGTATTAAGAGAAAATGAGTTCACTCCAATAAGTATGACTTTAGGAAAATAATGAAAAATAGAAGTTTAAAAATAGTAATTTTTGGTTTATGTNCAGGTGCATTAATGGGTACAATGTTGGGAAATATTTTTTCATTTCTTCTTCCAGAAGGAAGTGCAGTCAAACAATTTTTTTTAACATCCATTAATTTTACTTTTGGATCTATGAATAGCGATTATCTTCTAGATTTAGGCATAATTATTNTTGATTTTGGATTCATACTTAAATTTAATGTTTGTAGTATTATTGGTTTTGGGATTGCATATTATTTATTAAAATACTTTAGATAACAAATGAGGTTTACATGTTTAATTTAGGAACTGGCGAATTAGTATTAATTTTTTTAATTCTTTTATTATTATTTGGTGGCAAAAGACTTCCTGGAATTGCCCGAGGTTTTGCAAAGTCACTTAGGGAGTTTAGAGGAGCATTAAATGATACAAAAGAAGAAATTGAAAAATCTGATCATTCAGAAAAATAAATTTGAATGAATCTATCATCATCTCTNAAGGATAAACTTTTATCTGAAAAGGATAAAGTTTCAAATAGCAAAAGTAATTCGGTAATAAGAACAAGATTTTCTAAAGTTAAAAATGATAAAATAGGTAACGGTATTTTATCAAATAAGAGTTTTTTAATAAAAGATAATATTGCTATAAAGAACGAAGAACTTACATGTTGCTCAAATATTCTTAAAGGCTATATATCACCTTATAGTGCAACAGTTATTGATAAAATTATTGAAAATGGTGGACTAATTACAGGGCAAACCAATTGTGATGAGTTTGCTATGGGTTCTTCATCAGAATATTCAATTTTTGGTCCAGTAAAAAANCCACACAATGAAAAACTTGTCGCTGGAGGATCGAGTGGAGGATCAGCTGCAGCTGTAGCAGAAAATCTTTCTGATATATCGCTAGGATCAGATACTGGAGGTTCGGTGCGGCAACCTGCAGCATTTTGCGGTATATATGGTTTTAAGCCAACCTATGGAAGAATTTCTAGGTACGGATTAGTTTCACATGCATCTTCTTTTGATACAATTGGTATAATGTCTAAAAAATTAGATGATATTATTAAAACTTTTTATGTTGTATCTGGAAAAGATCCTAAAGACTCAACANCAGTAGATNATAAAAAAGAATCATTAAAAAATTTATCAAAAAAATCATTACCAAAAACTGTTGGTGTAATAAAAGATGATATTTTGAATTCTATTGATGTAGAAATTAAAGACAGGTATTTATTTTTAGTGAGTAATTTGAAAGAAAGTGGAGTTAAAATTAAAGAAATAGATCTTCCATTTTTTAAACACGTTATACCAACTTATTATGTTTTAACAATGGCCGAAGCATCATCTAATCTATCAAGATATGATGGTATTAGATATGGAAATAGGTCTTCTAGNAAAGATTTGAATCAGNTGTATGTTGAAACTAGATCAAAAGGATTTTCAGATGAAGTCAAAAGGAGAATTATGACTGGTACATATGTTTTATCTTCAGGCTATTATGATGCTTATTTTTCTAAGGCTCTTAAAGTCAGAAGGCTCATTAAAAAATCATACAATCAACTTTTTAAATCTACTGACTCAATTTTATTACCNTCTACTCCTGAATTGCCTTTTAAAATTGAGGATAGAAGTAAAGATCCAATGAAAATGTATTTTGCTGACATTTTTACAGTTACTTCAAATCTTGTTGGAAATCCTGCTCTCAATATACCATGTGGGTTTTCTAAAAAAGACCTTCCAATTGGGTTACAAATAATATCTAATTCTTTCAATGAGGAAACTTTATTTAATTTTGCACATTCATTGAAAGAAGGAAATATTTTTGATTAAAGTTAATGGAATTTTTAAATCCAAATTTTTTACTATTAGTACCAATTTTTATTGGGCTCCAAATTCTAGCATATTTTATAAAGAAAAATAAATTTTCTTTTCAGGTTTCTCATTTGAACTCCTTAAAAAGAGAATTCGGTTCAAGAGGTAATCTTATTGTATTACTTATAAAGAGCCTTTTCTCTATTTCTATAATTTTTTTAATTGTTGCTTTAGCTAGACCTCGAATTGCTTCTGTAAATGAGGATATAAATATTCAAGTAATTGATATTATCCTTGCATTGGATACTAGCAGTAGCATGTTAGCTGAAGATTTTAAACCTAACAGGTTAGAGGCTGTTAAAGCTGCTGCTAATGACTTTATAATTAACAGAAAAACCGATAGAATAGGTTTATTGGTTTTTGGTAAAGAGACATTTATACAATGTCCATTAACAATTGACTATAATGTACTTACCAATTTATTGTCTGAAGTTACAGTTGTTGAGCCTAAATATGATGGAACAGCTATTGGAATTGCAATAGCTAATGCAGTTAATAGACTCAGAAATAGTGACTCTGAAAACAAAGTTATTATTCTCTTGTCTGATGGAAGCAATAACTCAGGAGAAATAGATCCGATTTCTGCAGCAAAGATTGCCAGTGAATATAATATNAAAATTTATACTATAGGAGCTGGTACAATGGCTAATATAACATCCATNCCTGGAAGAGGGCTNGTACGAAACGAAATAGATGAAANGACATTAAAAGGCATTGCAAATGAAACNGGAGCAAAATATTTTAGAGCAACAAATAAAAAAAGTCTTGAGGGTATTTATTCTGAAATTGATGAATTAGAGAAATCTGAAATTACAATTAATTATTATTCGACTTATAAAGAAATATATATATGGTTTTTGATTTCTGGATTTTCTTTTTTAATGATAAGTGAATTAATGAGAATAATTTATTTTAGAAAGGTAATATGACATTTGAATACTTAAATATTGCAAGTTATTGTCTAATAATTTATTTGATTGTTTTGATTTTTTCAAAATTAAGATCTTATAAGAAAAATATTTTTGGAAAAAAGTTCGAGAAAAAGTTTTATGAAGTTTTATTTCAAGGAAGTCTTTTCAATATGAAATCTAAATATATCTTAAGAAATATTGGCATTATTATACTTATTTTTTCTTTAACTGGTTTAAAAACAGGAGTTACTGTTAAGCCCGTTGAGAGAAAAGGTGTAGATATAATTTTTTGCGTAGATGTTTCCTTGAGCATGAATGCTGAGGATATTAAGCCTTCCAGGTTAAATAAGGTAAAATTTGAATTAACAAAAATTATTGAAAATTTAGAGGGAGATAGAGTTGGTATTGTAGTTTTTTCAGGATCAAATTTCTTATATTTACCTTTAACAATGGATTATGATGCAGCAAAACTATTTACAAAAAGCATCGATACAAATATGATTTCTTCAAGGGGAACAGAAATTTCATCAGCAATTCAGACATCTATTGAGGCGTTTAAAGATGAGGGTAAACAACAAAAAATGATATTTTTATTATCAGATGGCGAAGATCATGGTGAAAATAGTTTTGAAGAAATAAAAAAAATAACTAAAGATAAAGTAAATATTTTTGTCGTAGCTGTTGGTAGTTCTAAAGGCTCATTAATACCGAAGAGTAAAAAACAAAAAACATTTATTTCGGACGAAGAAGGTCAATTGGTAATTTCAAAAGTTAATCTGGAATTTCTTGATAAAATAGCAAAAATAGGTAATGGGAGATTANTAAGAATTTCAAAAAGCGAACCTGTTAGTGAAGAAATAATAGAAATTGTATCTCANGGAGAAAATGCGCTTATAAATTCATTCGAATTTTCAGAATATGAACAAAAATTTCAGTANCCTTTAGTTTTAAGNATAATTTTCTTAGTATTATCTACTCTAATACCTGCAGGAAGATCGAAATGAAAAAAATAATAATTATTTTTGTTACAATTTCTACAATTTTTAGTCAAGATTTAGGAAAAAAAATGATCGANAACGAAGATTTTACATCNGCTCTCATTTATTATAAGAAACTTCTAANNGAAAATAACAATTTACCAAAAGAGGATATTCTTTTTAATATTGCATCTATTTATTCACTACTTGATAGCACTGAAGTTGCTGAAAAATATTTTAATTTATCAAATCAAGATTCGATTATTTCAACAGCTGATTTAAACTATAATCATGGAAATTTATTATATCGCAATAAGAGACTTACAGAAAGCTTGTCTTTATTCAAAGAAGCTTTGTTAAAAAATCCAGAAGATAAAGATGCTAGAATTAATTATGAGATAGTAAAAAATGAGATTGAAAATAATAAAACTAGTCAGCAAGATGAAAACAGCAAAAAAGACAAAGAAGAATCAGATAACAAAAAAGAAAAAAATAAAGATGATTCAGACAAAAAAAAGAATAAAGATGATAAGTCAAATAATTCAAAAAATGATCCTCAAGTAAATGACCAGAACGATGGCCCAAAAGATAACAACCAAGATAATAAAACAGATAAAAATGAAAATAAGCAAATTAGAAATGATCAAAGTTCTGAAAATATTTTAAATGCTTTAAAAGAAAACGAAAAAGTTAATAAAAAAAGAAAACAAAAAAGATATTCAAATACATCAGGTAAGCAGTGGTAAGAATATTTATAATTTATTTACTTTTTTCAAATATTTTTTCTCAAGAATTAACATCTTCAGTTAGTAGT